>Ga0315904_10001591_pt1 | contig 36179 bp, 32 predicted proteins | sample LakEriMetagenome_6_FD_203529 | JGI IMG/M metagenome (GOLD analysis project Ga0315904, IMG submission 203529) | Freshwater fungal communities from buoy surface, Lake Erie, Ohio, United States - Buoy 12 MA120 | ecosystem: Environmental > Aquatic > Freshwater > Lake | place: USA: Lake Erie, Ohio...
CCGTCGGTCAACGCGGCCGACGTGATCCGCGCCACCGACTTCGTCACGCCGGCGGTGGAGGTGGTCGACACCCGCTACGGCAAGCGCGGCAAGCCCGGGGTGATCGACAGCATCTCCGACGCGGCCTCCTGCGGGTTCGTGATGATCGGCGGCAACCCCGTCTCGCTGCGTGACATCGACGTCCGCCACGTCGGCGGTGCGCTCTACAAGAACGGCGAGGTCGTCGAGTCGGGCACGGCCGCGGCGGTGATGGGCAACCCGATCAACTCGGTCGCGTGGCTGGCGCGCAAGCTGCACGAGTTCGGCGTCGAGATGCAGCCGGGGCACAGCATCCTGTCCGGCTCGTTCATCCGCATCCACCCGATGGCACCCGGCGACACCTTCGTCGCGGACTTCGGCCCGCTCGGCCAGATCAGCTTCGGCGTCACGAGCTGATCACGCGGCCGCGAGCGCTCAGACGGTGACGGCGAGGATCATGGTGCTGCTCCGGGGCGTCGCGCCGGCCGATGGCCGGGTGTCGGGTGTCGTGACACCGTCACGATGCACCGGACCGGCGCACGCCGCATGGGTGACGACGACGCAAGCTCGCCGACGGTGTACGGATCCTCGACCGGAGGCGAAGCGGTTCCGGCCCGAGGAGTAGCTTCCCGGTCGGCGTCGCGCACGGGGGCGGACGTCGGCTCCGGTCACCACCGGCCGCGATCGAGAACAGGGAGCACCAGATGAAGCTGAACCTCAGCGCCGACGAGGTCCTGAGCACCACCCGCGCCGTGCGCAAGCGGCTCGACTTCGACCGGCCCGTCGAGCTGTCGGTGATCAAGGAGTGCCTGGAGTACGCGGTGCAGGCACCCACCGGGTCGAACCTGCAGGGCTGGCAGTGGCTCGTCGTCACCGATCCGGAGAAGCGCAAGGGACTCGCCGACCTCTATCGCCAGGGCTGGGCGATGTACACCCAGATGGCCGGCGCGGCGACCAACATCGAGTCGGCCGACCCCGACCAGCAGGCCCGCGTGGTCGACTCGGCCACCTACATGGCGGAGAACTTCGAGAAGGCACCCGCGATGCTCATCCCGTGCCTGCCCGGCCGCCTCGACGGCCTGCCGAACATGGCGGCCACGTCGATGTACGGGTCGATCCTGCCCGGAGCGTGGAGCTTCATGCTCGCCGCCCGCGAGCGCGGCCTCGGCACGGCGTGGACCACGATCCACCTGATGTTCGAGGAGCAGGCCGCCCAGATCCTCGGCATCCCGTACGCCGAGGTGACCCAGTGCGCGCTGATCACGATCGGCTACACGAAGGGCACCGACTTCAAGCCCGCCAAGCGCCCGCCGATCGAGACGGTGATGCACCTCGACACCTGGGGCTCGCGCCCCGGGTGACGCTCGGCCCCGCGATCAGCGGGGCCGGAACGGCAGCAGCGGCGCGAACGAGTACCCCGTCCGGAGCTCCTCCGACGAGTCCTGCACGAGGTGGCGCGTCAGATGGCGCGCGTGGTCGGACATCGTCCGCCAGTCCGCGTACGTGATGGCCGGGATGGTCGGTTCGCGGAACCAGGGGGCGTAGTACTCCACGTTCGGGATCGCCCGCACGTGCTCGGACAGGTTCGGCGTGCCCCCGTGCCAGGCGCGCACGTCGCGGATCTGCACCGCACCGGCCGGCGCCGGGCACACGGTGCTGAGCCGCATCCGCTCCGGCTCCTCCTCGAGCGTCGGCGGTGGCACGCGGGCGTGCTGCGTGCCGGGGATCTGCCGCGTCGGCCCGTTCAGCCGGTCCTGGTCGAACGGGAGGAAGTTCACGCACACGTAGGGCACCGGCAGGTCACGCGTGGTGAGGTACCCGCGGCGATCGAGGAACGAGCTGAACGGCGTGCGCTCGGGGCTCACGAAGTCGCGCATGTCGGCGTGCAACGGCTGGTAGCCCACCGCGCCGGGCAGGCAGAAGTCGCCGCTCGCCGCCCGCACCACGTAGTCGGTCGACCCGAAGATCGCGGTGAGGATCGGGGTGACGGTCGGGAGGTCGACCAGCATGCGCCACTCGGGGCGGTGCAGCATGCTGCGCGTGATCGAGGTGCCGCCGAAGGAATAGCGGTGCGAGCCGCGGTTGCCCTCGCGGGTGTCGTCGAGCGACACGATCTCCTCCACGGCCGCGATCACCCCGGCCGCGAGGGTGGCGGTCTGCTCGGCGTTGAGCGCGTCCCGCACCACCACGAAGCCGTCGCGGTCGAAGATCCGCACGGCCCGCTCGATCTCGTGCGGTTCGCAGATCTCGAGGCCGACGATGCCGTTGTTCGCGGCCAGGTGGTCGCGCAGTGCCACCACCTCCGGGTCGTCGCGTGACGGTCCGGCCCAGCCGAGGCCTGGGCGGAGCGGGGCCGTGTCCGGCTCGCGTTCGATCGGTGCTGCTGCGTGATCCACCACGTCCCCGAACGTACTCCGGAGCGAGCGGGCGAGGGCTGCGGATGACCGGTCGGAGCGATCGACGAGTCGGGTGGGCGCGCGAGAACCGACCTTCGACCCTGGGGGCCGGAGGTGCTGCGTCCGACGATGGACTCGGCGCCGCCCGACCCCGGCGCTCGTGAGGCTGGTGCTGGCGTGCGCAGGACGATCACAGGTGCAGCGACGACCGGGTCGATGAACCGGTCGACGTCCGGGTCGACGTCCGGGTCGACGTCCGGGTTGACGGCCGCGGAGGCGGCGGACCGGTTGCGGCGCGACGGCCCGAACGTGGTGGTGCCCGAGGCGAGGGGCTCCCGATGGCGGCGGGTGCTGGGGCCGTTGACCGACCCGATGGTCCTCCTGCTGCTGGTGGCGGCCCCCACGTATCTCCTGATCGGCGAGACCACCGATGCGATCGTGGCGTTCGTCGCGTTGGGCCCGATCGCGGCGGTCGGCTGGCTGCTCGAGTCACGAGCCGAGCACACGCTCGAGCAGCTCCGCCGGCTCACGGCACCGACCGCGACGGTGACGCGGGACGGTGAGGAGTGTTCGGTGCCTGCGGATCAGGTGGTCGTCGGCGACCTCGTCCGGGTGCGAGAGGGGGACGTGGTCCCGGCCGACGCCGTGGTGACGGCTGCCTCACAGGTGATGGTGGACGAGTCGTCGCTCACCGGCGAGTCGCTCCCCGTCGACAAGCGCACGGCGGACGCGCCGGACCACGACGCGCCGGAGGCAACACGGCTCTGGGCCGGCACCACCGTGCTGTCGGGCAGCGCGGAGGCCGTGGTCACCGCCACCGGTCAGGCCACGCGCTACGGACGGATCGGCCGGCTCGTCGCGGACACCCGGCCGCCACGCACGCCGCTGCAGCTGGCGCTCGCACGTCTCGTCCGAGCGCTGGCGCTGCTCGCACTCGTGTTCTGCGTCGCGGTCGTGGTCGCCGAGGTGCTGCACGGGGACGGGTGGGGCGACGCGGTGATCGCGGGCGTGAGCCTGGCGATCGCGGCGATCCCCGAGGAGTTCTCGATGGTGTACACGCTGTACCTGGCGCTCGGGGCGTGGCGGCTCACCCAACGCCACGCGCTCGTGCGGCGGCTGCCCAGCGTGGAGACGCTCGGGTCGACCACGGTGATCTGCACCGACAAGACCGGCACCCTCACCGAGGGCCGGCTGACGGTTGCAGCGGCGTGGACCCCCACGGGCGGGACGACCTCGCGTGACGGTGCCGCGGACGCACCGTCGGTCGCGCTGCTCGAGGCCGCCGTGCGGGCCTGCGAACCGTCGCCGTTCGATCCGCTCGACCTCGCGATCGTCGGCTTCGCCGAGGCGCACGGGATCGACGTCGAACGGTTGCACGGCGACGAGCTCACCGAGGACTGGCCGTTCGACACGACCGACCGTTACCTCACCCACGCGTGGCGCCCGGCCGGCGGTGGCCGGCGACTCGTGGCGTCGAAGGGCGCGATCGAAGGAGTGCTGGCGCACAGCGCCGCCGACGGGTCGGTCCGAGCCGCCGCGGAGGCGGCGAACACGGCGTTCACCGAGCAGGGGATGCGGGTGATCGCCGTCGCCGCCGGCGACGCGCCACCGAGCTCGGCGTCGCGTGCCGAGGACGAGTCGGGGCTGCGCTTCGCCGGGCTCGTCGCCTTCAGCGACCCGCTGCGCGCCGGTGTGCCCGACGCGCTGCGACGGTGCGGCGACGCCGGTGTCCGAGTGGTGATGGTGACGGGCGACCATCCCGCCACGGCGCACGCCGTCGCCACCGGGCTCGGGCTGCCGCACGAACGCTCCGGGGTCGACCTGATCGCCACCGGCGCCGACCTCGACGCGGCCGACCCCGCGCGGCTCGACGAACTGGCGGCGGAGGTGAACGTGTTCGCGCGCACCCGCCCCGAGCAGAAGCACCTCCTGGTCGCGGCACTGCGCCGCCGCGGCGAGGTGGTGGCGATGACCGGTGACGGGATCAACGACGCACCCGCGCTGCGCGAGGCCGACATCGGCGTCGCGATGGGCGAACGGGGCACGGCGGTCGCGCGTGAGTCGGCGTCGATCGTGCTGCTCGACGACAACTTCTCCACGATCGTCGCCTCGGTCGAGGAGGGCCGCCGGATCTTCGACAACCTGACGCGCGCCTTCGCCTACCTGATCGCGTTCCACCCACCGCTGCTGCTCGCCGCCTTGGTGGTGCCGCTGCTCGGCGAACCGTTGCTGCTGCTCCCGATCCACCTGGTGGTGCTCGAGATCCTGCTGCACCCGATCGTGTCGCTCGTGTTCCAGGCCGACCCCGCCGGCGACGACGCGATGCGACGGCCACCTCGACCCGTGGGCGATGCCCTCCGGCTGCGCACGCTCGCACCCGCGTGGGCCGTCGGACTCCTCGTCGCCGCAGTGCTGCTCACCATGTACCTGTGGGCGCTGTCGGTGTGGCCCGAGGATCGTGCCCGCGCCCTCGCGTTCTGCTCGCTGCTCGCCACCCAACCGGTGCTGCTCGCGACCATGCGGAGCCCGGACCGTCCGCCCTGGGTGCGACCGAGGCCGTGGACGCGCACGGTGATCGTGGTGACGGCGGCGCTCGTCGCCATCACGCCCATGTGCGTCTACGTCGGACCGCTCGCCGACCTGCTCCACCTCGAGCCGTTCGCCCCGGCCTGGTGGCCGCTGGTCGCCGTCGCGGCGTCGGCGCCACTGTGGCCGTGGGCCGTGCGGCACCACCGAGGAGGTGGCGCGTGACCGGCGACCTGTGGCGCGCCCGGTGTCGCACGCCGCTCGGGGCCGCTCGGTACGGTGGGCACGTGCGAGCCGAACGGGCCGGGTGGCGATGACGGCGACGTGCCTCACGCGGGCGTGGCGAAACGGCGTGCTCACGGACGAGGGGTTCGACCTCTCGGAGGTCGCCGACCACCTCCGCGATCCGGAGGCGATCGTGTGGGTCGACCTCTGCGGGCCGACACGAGAACTGCTCTTCGAGCTCGCCGACGAGCTGGGCCTGCACGAGCTGGCGATCGAGGACGCGCTCAGCATCCACCAGCGGCCGAAGCTCGACGTGTACGAGAGTCATTCGTTCCTGTCGTGCCACTCGGTGCGTGTCGACGTCGAGGCAGCGGTGCTGATCGAGACCGAGATCGACGCGTTCGTCAACTCGCGATGGTTGATCACCGTCCGACACGACGACGGGTTCTCGATGGACCCGGTGCTCCACCGGTGGGACCAGTCACCCGAGCTGGTGCAGCACGGCGTCCACTTCCTCCTGTACGGGCTGCTCGACGTGGTGGTCGATGCCTACTTCGACGTGGTCGAGCAGTTCGACGACTACTACGACGAGGTGAGTGCCGGGCTGTTCGCCGACCAACCGCTGTCGGCCGAGCAGCAGCGCAACTGGTTCCAGATGCGCCGCGCCCTCGTGCGCTTCCATCGGCTCGTGGTGCCGTTGCGCGAGACCGTGAGCGGCCTCATGCGCCGCGAGCACACGTCGGTGTCCGACGCGCTGTACCCGTACTTCCAGGACGTGTACGACCACGTGCTGCGCGTGACCGAATCGGCCGACTCGCTGCGCGACCTGGTGTCGACGATCGTCGAGACGAACATCAGCCTGCGCGACTACCGTCAGAACCAGGTGATGAAGCGCGTGACCAGTTGGGCGGCGATCATCGCGGTGCCGACCTCGATCACCGGCTGGTACGGGCAGAACATCCCCTACCCCGGCTCGGGCGAGACCTGGGGTGTGATCACCTCGGCCGTGCTGGTTTTCGGCGGCTCCGGTGCGCTCTACGTGCTGTTCAAGCGCCGCGGCTGGCTCTGAGCCCGCTCCGGTTCGGACCGGACCGGGCCGGTTCGGACCGGGCCGGATCGGGCGGGCCGGATCGGGCGGGCCGGATCGGGCGGGCCGGATCAGTCGGGCCGGATCAGTCGAGGTGGTGCAGGGCGTGGCCGGCCACCACGTGCACGGTGCACGGCGACCCCACCTCGAGCAGCCTCGAGCCCGCCGGGACCTCGGCGAGCACCGTCGATCCGTCGGCGCGGCCGACCTCGTACCGCCACATCGAACCGAAGTAGTGGTGGGCCAGCACCCGGTCGGCCCCACCCGGCTCGATCGTGAGATCGTGCGGGCGGGCCATCAGCACCCCGCCGTCGGAGCCGGGCAGGAACGCCGCATCGCCCAGGAACCTGGCGACGAACCGGTCGACCGGCCGCTCGTACACCTGCTCGGGCAGGTCGACCTGCAGGATCCGTCCGGCACGCATCACCGCGACACGGTCGCCGACGAGGAGTGCCTCGTCGCGGTCGTGGGTGACCAGCACCGCGCTCGTGCGGCGCGAGCGCAGCGCGGCGATGACATCCGTGCGCAGCGAGTCGCGCAGCGACGCGTCGAGGTTCGCGAACGGCTCGTCGAGCAGCACCACGGGCGGCTGCGGCGCGAGCGCACGCGCGAGCGCGATGCGCTGCTGCTCGCCGCCCGACAGCTCGTGCGGGTAGCGCTTCGCGAGACCGGGCAGCCGCACCAGCTCGAGCAGCTCACCCACGAGCGTCGCCCGTTCGCGCCGCGACAGGTGCCGCACCCCGAAGGTGAGGTTCTGGTCGACGCGCAGATGCGGGAAGAGCGCGTGGTCCTGGAAGACGAGGCCGATCCACCGGCGTTCGGCCGGCAGCGCGCTGACGTCGGCGCCGTCGAGCAGCACCTGCCCGTCGGCCGGCTCGAGCCCGGCGATCACCCGCAGCAGCGTGGACTTGCCGCAGCCGCTCGGCCCCACGAGGGCGAGCAGCTCGGCCGGCTGCACGGCGAGGTCGACGCCGTCGACGACGGCGCGACCGCCGATGACCTTGCGGATGGAACGTGCCTCGAGCGCGGCCGGGTGGGGAGCGGCACCGGTGGTGTCGCGCACCTCCGGGGCGGTGAACGCCGGCCGGATGCGGGGCGACACGGCGGTCACGTCGTCACCTCCGCGCCGCGATCCAGCGCCCACTGCAGGATCGCGACCGAGATCATCCCCAGCGCCACGATCGCCAGGGACGGCACCGCCGCCTGCACCCACAGGCTCTCCGATGTCGCGCGCCAGACCCACACCGAGAGTGTGTCGGTGCCGAACGGCCGGAGCAACAGCGTGACCGGCAGCTCCTTCACCGAGTCGATCGCGACGAGGGCCGCGGCGGCCAGGAGGCCGGTCCGGATCAGCGGCAGCTCGACCCGCACCGCCACCCGGAGCGGGCCCGCACCCAGGGTGCGTGCACCGGCGATCACGTTCGGTGGCACCTTGGCGAGCGTGGCCTCCACCCCCTGGTATGACACCGCGAGGAAGCGCACCGTGAGCGCGTAGATCAACCCGACCATGGACCCGACGAGCAGCACGCCGTCGGGCAGCCAGTCACGCCGGTCGAGCGCGGCGAGGGTGATCACCACCCCGACCGCGACGACCGGGCCCGGGACCGCGTAGCCGAGCGTGGCGGTGCGGGCGACCACCTGTCCGGCGGTGCCCCGCCGCCGGGCGAGCCATGCGAGGGTGGTGCCGACGACCACGCACACGATCGTCGCGGCACCGGCCACCCGGACCGACGAGGTGACGTGGAACCCGAGGTCGCCCTCGACCGCGATGGTCTGCCCGGTGGCGCGCGCCTCGCCCACCCACCGGACCAGCTTCACGATCGGCACCGCGACGGCCAGCGCGACGACCGACCAGCCGGCCACCGCTGCGGCGACGGTGGTGCCCACCCGCGTGCGCCGCGGTGCCACCGACTCGGCGCGGCCGCCCTGGGTGTAGCGGGCCCGACCGCGGAGCAGCCGCTCGACGGCGATCAGCAGCACGGCGGCGCCGATCAGCAGGGTGGCGAGCTCGGCCGCCGCGTTGCGGTCGCCGGTGCCGAACCACACGCGCAGGACACCGTCCGCGATCGTGCTGACGTTGAACAGCCGCACGGTGCCGACGTCGGTGAGCACCTCCATCGCGACCAGCGCGGCACCGGCGGCGATCGACGGCCGGGCCATCGGCAGCGTGACCCGCCACCAGGCCTGCCACGGGCTGCAGCCGAGGCTGCGGGCGACGGCCACGGTGGCGGCCGACTGGTCGCGGAACGCCGCCCGCGCGAGCAGGTAGACGTACGGGTAGAGGGCCATGATCAGCACGGCGGCGCACAGCCAGATGCTGCGCACCGCCCGGGCGCCGAGCGGCCCCTGCATCGTGTCGAGCCACACGAAGCCGAGCACGTACCCCGGCACCGCGAGTGGCGTGACCAGTGCCCAGCCGAGCAGTCGCCGCCCGGGGAAGTCGTAGGCGGTGACGAACCACGCGAGCCCGGTGCCGAGCACGGTCGCGCCGATCACCACCGTGGTGAGGAGGGTCACCGTGTCACGGATCATCCCCGGAAGCCGGGTGTCCCACAGCTCGCGCCACACCTCCGTCGTCGGGTCGAGGATCGACGCGACGATGACGATCACGGGCGCGGCGACGACCCCGGCCACCACCACGATCGCCACCCATCCGGGCAGCGATCGCGCGCGGCGACGCAGGGTCGTCGTCGACGTCGGGATCGTGGCGAGTGTCACTCGTACCCGGCGACGCTCAACACCTCGACGGCCGCCGGGTTGAGCTCACCGAGCCGGAGCACGACACCCAGGTCGGCGGTGAACTCACCCCACGTCGCGACGAGTTCGTTGACCGGGGAGGTCGGGTCCGCCGGGTACTCGAAGTTCGCCGCGGCGAACTGCTCCTGGCCGTCGGTCGCGAGCCACTCGATCAGTCGCTTCGCACCCTCCGGGTTCGGTGCGTTCGCGGTGACGCCGGCGGCGCTCACGTTGACGTGCGCCCCGCGGCCGTCCTGCTCGGGCCACGAGATCGCCACGGGGAAGTCGGGGTTCTCGGTCTGGAGACGGCCGAGGTAGTAGGTGTTCGCGATCGCGATGTCGCACTCGCCGGACGCCACGGCCTTGTAGATGTCCGTGTCGCTGTTGATGTAGAGCGGGTCGTTGGCCACCCACGACGAGACGATCTCCGTGGCCCGCTCCTCACCCTCGGCGGCGATGATGCTCGCGACGAGCGACTGGGTGTAGGGGTGGGTGCTGGGACGCAGGCACACCCGGCCCGCCCACTGCGGGTCGCCGACGGCGGCGTAGGTGGTGGGCGGCTCGGTCACCCGCTCGGTGCTGTAGATCACGACGCGGGCGCGACGGCTGAGCGAGAACCAGAGGTCGTCGGGGCTGCGGAGCTCGGCCGGGATGGCCGCCGTGAGCGCCTCGCTCTCGATCGGGGCGAGCAGCCCGGCCTGGGCGGACAGCTCGATGTTCGCCGCGTCGGCGGTGAGCACCACGTCGGCCGGGGTGTTCTCACCCTCGGCGATCAGCCGCTCGCGCAGCTCGGGGTCGCCACCGCTGGTGAACCGCACCTCGATGCCCGTCGCCTCGGTGAAGGCCTCGAACACCGGCTCGATGCCGTACTGACGACCGATGTACACCGTGACGGTGCCGCCGTCGCTCGACGCGTCGTCGGACCCGCACGCCGCGGTGACGCTCGCCAGCGCGATCCCGATGGCCGCCAGCCGGATCGTGCGGGGGGTGGTGGTTCGCCTCATCTGCATGTTAGGGAACCCTAACGACCTCCGATCAGCGGTGTCAATCCCGCACGGTCGGTCGCCCGGCGGTTCGACGATCGGTCCGATCCCTCAGCACACCGACACGCGTGTGCGCTGACACGCTTGCGCGTCCAACGCGTACAGCGGACGGCCACCGACCACCGACGATGCACCCGTGGTCCCGCGCATCCTCCTCGCCATCGGCGCCTCCGCCTGCTTCGTGGCCGGCAGCCTGTTCATGAAGCCCGCCGCCGGATTCACGAGGCTCTGGCCCTCCGTCGCCGTGTTCGTCTGCTTCGCGCTCGGCATCCTGCTCGACGTCTACCTGGTCCGCTCGCTCGGCGACGTCGGGCCGGCCGTGATCCTGATCGGCGGTCTCGAGGCGACGTTCACCGTGCTGATGGCCCGATGGATCTACGACGAGTCACTCGACGCGAGACGCGTGGCCGCGATGGCGCTCGTGCTCTCCGGCGTGGCCCTGCTCGACTGGCACCCGAAGGCCGCGGCAGAGGCGGACCGCCCGACCTCGCACACCCTCGCCCACGCCGCGCTCCAGGGTGCGCTGCACGGGGCCGGGCACCCCACGGTGCGGTCGGGCACGGCGTCGATCGCGCTGCCGCTTCCCCTGCCCCTGCCGACCTCCCGCCCGGTGCCACTTCCGATGCCGTCGCCTCTCGCCGCGCGGGCGGAGTCAGGAGCCGCGACGCCGAGGCCGGTCCTCGGCCGACTGCTCGAGCCAGACGCGCAGCTCGGCCCGGCTCGAGATGCCGAGCTTGGCGTAGACCCGCTGCAGGTGCGAGTCGATCGTCCGACGTGACACGACCAGCCGGGCGGCGAGCTCGTCACGGCCCGCTCCCCCGGCCACGGCCCGGGCGATCTCGAGCTCACGAGCCGACAGCGTCGGCAGTGGCGGAGCGGAGAGCACCCACGGTCGCAACGGCTCGTCGAAGCCGTCCGCCGTCGAGCGGACGAGCTGGAGGATCCGGGTGGCCCGCCGCGGCTCGGCCACGCGGACCCGCTCCGCGGCGAACGCGAGCAGTCGCACCCCGGTGACCGACCAGCCGAGCCCGACCAGATCGCCGGCCGCCACCTCGACGTCGTCGACGGTGCCGGAGAGCGCGCGCCGGCACGCCACCAGCACGGGGCCGTCGGCGGCCGGATCGTCCGGTGGCGTGTCCGGCGCGACACCGAGCAGGAGCTGCTCGACGGCGACGAGGTGCCCGGTGAGCACCTCCCGCTGACGATGGGCGACGGCCATCGCCTCGCGCAGCCGGGCGACGACGTCGCTCCGTCGCCCGCCGGTGGCGCGAGCGTGGAGGGCGAGCGCCAGCAGCGCGTCGGACCGCTCGGCGGCCACGGCGTGCACCGGTGATCGCAGCGCGTCGAGGTCCCGGTCGTCGGGTTCGGCGCCCTCGTGCAACGAGGCGAGGGTCACCAGTGTGGCGCGTGGCCAGTCGGCGAAGCCGGCCCGGTGGGCGCGCCCGAACGCGGCGACCGCGGTGTCGAGGCGGCGGCGGGCCGCACGCGACCGGCCGGATCGGGCGTCCGCCTGGCCCGCCACCCAGGCCGCCCACCCGAGGTTCCAGTGGTCACCACGGCGGAGGGTCGCGTCGTAGAGCCGGCCCAGCTCCCCCGCGAGCTCGGCCCGCTCGACCGCAGTGCCCGACCCCGACCGGGCCAGCACCATCGATCGCACGAACCGGTAGCGGTCGGCCGACAGGTTCAACCCGGGATCGACCTGGCGCTCCAGCTCGGCGTCGAGCCGCTCCAGCACGCGCGCGTGACGCCCCCGGACGAGATCGGCCATGGCGAGCGCGTTCAGCGCGAACGACGTCGGCCTGCCGGGCTGCACGGGCCGATCGCCGACGCGGCGCTCGACGGCCTCGGGGTCGCCGGTGTGGAGGTCGATCGTGGCCAGCCCGTCCTCGCAGATCTCGGCGTGGGCACCGCACCGTGCGAGCGCCTGTTCCAGGGTGGCCCGGGCGAGGTCGGGACGGTGCTCGAGGTAGAGCTGCCAGAGCGCCCGACTGAACGCAGCCGTCGCGACGAGGACCTCGTCGTCGGGATGGGCGACGAGCACCTCGTCGAGCAGCGGCGTCGGCTCGGAACGCGCGAGCGCTGCCGCCACACCGAGCGCCGCCTGGGCGACGCGGGTCGTGCGCCACAGCCGCTCTGCGATGCGGCCCGCCTCGTGCCACCGGCCGAGCTCCGCGGCGCCGAACACCCCGGGCAGCAGCGCCTGCAGCTCGGGTCCGCCGAGCGCGGCAACGCCGCCGGCGGCGTCGGCGAGCTTGCACCACCAGGTGGCCACCACCACCTGCTCCTCCTGGGTGAGCGATGCCGCCGGCACGCCGGGCGTCGCAGCTGCGGACGCCGAGGCTGCGGCGTCGCACAGCTCGCGCAGCACGGCGAGGCGCTCGCCGGGGGCGAGCCGGTCGCGCAGCGCGGCGGCGTCGACGGGTCGCAGCGACGGGTGGGGCCGGAGACGCTCGGCGAGCGTCGGCACGCCTTCGGCCAGGGCGACGGCCCACGGCAGCACGGTCTCGGCCGTCCCGGACGCATCGATGCGGTCGTCCACCGACGGCAGCGCGCTCAGGTCGAGCGGCGAACGGTGTCCGTCGGTCGGACGATGTCGTGCGACCGCGACCACGTCACCGGCACGACCCGCGGTGGCTCGCAGCACCTCGGCGGCGAACCGGTCGTCGCAGGCCCCGCCGCCGAGCACCTGGTCGATCAGGTCGCGGGTCTCGTCCAGCGTCAGCGCGCCGACGTCGATCACGTCGGGGCGCAGGTACTCGAAGAGGCGGGCGAGCCGCGCCGGGATCGCGTCCTCGGAGCTCGCGAGCAGCAGCGCACGGGTGCGTCGACGGGCGTGCAGCACGAGCAGCTCGGCGTCGTCCACCCGGTCGAGGTCGACGGCGTCGACATCATGGCCCAGGTCCCGCAGGCGCGCCGCTGCGGCCGTCGCCACGAGATCGGCACCACCGCCGGCGGCCGACCGGACGAGCACCGGCCGCGACCCGGCGCGGGTCACCCGTTCCACCACCTCCGCCACGATGGGCAAGCCCGCGCACAGCTCGTCGACCATCGCCCGGCGAGCCTAGACGGACCGCGGTTCCACTCACCTCGCGGAGTTCTCCGCCGCCTGCACCAGCGAGTGGAATCCGTCGCGGATGCCGGAGACGAGCACGCCGACATCGCTCGCCGAGTCGCCATCGCCGGTGACGCCGATCGACAACCGCCCGCAGTACGACCAGACGGCGACCACGATCCGGATCCGACCCGCGACCGGGGCGAACGGCCACGCCGTGATCATCCGGTGCCCGCACAACGAGAGCGGATGCTGCGGACCCGGCACGTCGGTCGTGACCGTCTCGAGGTTCCGCTGGGCCCGGACCACGCCACGGGCGATCGCAGCGGCGAGGCGATTGGGGACCAGGTCGCCGCTGTGGAGCAGCACCGTCGACGCATCGGTCTGGTGCGACGCCTTCACGTGCGCGAGGTGGGTACGGAGCAGGTCGTGCACCGCGAGCGGATCGTCCAGATCGACCGGGAGCAGCGCGTGTGTCACGGCGACCCGGTTGTCGAGCACGCCGCGGGCACTCGGGAGCCGCATCGACACGGGCATGAGCGTCATCACGTCGTGCCGGTCGAACACGCCCCTGGCGTGCAGCAGTGAGCGGAATCCGAGCGCCGTCGCCGCCAGCACGGCGTCGTTGACCGACCCGCCCCGCACCCGGCGCACCGTGGCGACGTCGGCCAGTTCGATCTCGGCATGGGCCCATCGCCGGGACGTCCCGACGGGTCCGGTGAGCGGCGACCCCCGGCGCGGCGGCTGCAACCACAGCGCCCGCGCCCCGGCCGTCAGCTCGCGTGTCCGGCGCCACGTGCGTACCGGGTGGGCCACGCACCGGGCGACACCGGCGACGCGACCACCTGCCGACCGGACCGCGCTGCGGATCCCGAAACAGGTGACCTGCAGCGTCGACGGCTCCGAGGCTCGATCGAGCACGGTGGACGGGGCGATGCCCGTCACCGGGGCCGTGGCGGGCGGCTCGGCGAGCAGTGCCGACAGCAGGTCGGTGCCGGCGATGCCGTCCACCAGGCTGTGATGGACCTTGCCGAGCACGGCCCATCGCTGATCCCCGACGTCCCCGACGTCCCCGACGTCTCCCGCACCGCCGGCACCACCGGCACCGCCGGCACCGCCGGCACCACCGAGCGGGCCCACGAGCCACAGCTCCCACAGTGGCCGGCTGCGGTCGAGCGGCACCATCATCGTCTGCTCGACGAACCGGTCGAGCGCCTCGGGTGAACGATCAGGGAGGACGGCCTGCCGGACGTGCCGGGTGATGTCGAAGTGAACGTCCTCCACCCACACCGGCCGCGTGCAGCGGTGCCACGACTCGCGCACCCGCTGCCGGCAGCGCGGCACCTCCGGGAGGCGGGCGGCGACGACGTGCCGCAGTTCCTCCAGCTCGGGTGGCGACCCCTCGAACACGGCCAGCTGTCCGGCGCTCATCGGGCAGGTGTCGCTCTCGATCGCGAGGAACACCGCGTCGAGGCTGCCGAAACGCTCCACGGTCGTACCTCCTGCGTCATCCGCAGGGTCGCGCCCGGGGTCACGGGACGGAAGAGGCGAAGGTCCGACCCGGGCGGCGGGCGACGAGTCGATCGCCACCCGGGGTCGATCACGTTGCTGACGTCCGGGCCCCTCCCGATCGTCGGGCAGCGATCGCGCCCATCGCTGCGCCCGCTCGACGTCGGACGACGTTGCGCCGGCGGCGGCCTCAGCTGGTGGGACGACGGAGGCGCGGCGAGGCGACCGTCGGACGCAGCGATCCGGCGACGACGGCGGCGGCGACGTCGGACAGCCGCAGGTTGTGGTCGCGGGCGTGCTGTCGGAGCGCTTCGAAGGCGCCCTCCATGTCGACGTGCTCGCGCTCGGCGACGACGCCCTTCGCCTGCTCGATGACGATGCGCCGGTTGAGGGCCGTGTTGAGCTGGTCGACGAGCTCGTGCGACCGGCTGATCGCCCGGTACTGCAGGATCGCGATGGTCGCGACGTCGGCGAACGCACGGGCGGCACGGAGCCCCTCGTCGTCGATGCCACGCGTGTCGTCCTGGAAGAGGTTGAGGGCCCCGATCACCTCACCGCGGAGGCGCAGCGGGATGGCGTGGACGGCACGGAAGCCGCTCGCGATCGCCTCGGGGGCGAACCGGGGCCAGCGATCCATGGCCGACTCGAGGTCGACCTGCGCGACCGCGTCGCCGGACAGGTAGCTCTCGAGGCAGGGGCCCTCCTCGGCCTGCAGCTCGAACAGTTCGAGCAGTCGCATCCGTTCGCTGGACGACGCGATCACGCGCAGCGTGCCGTCGGGTCCGGCGAGCATCAGCCCCGCCGCGCTCACGCCGAGCACCGACACACACCGGTCGGCGAGCACGGTGAGGAGGTCGATCACGTCGAAGTCGGCGACGAGGTTGTCGGCGAGCGTCACCATCGTCTCGGCGATCAGGGTCTGCTGTGACGTCATGAGCGCTCCTCGCTGGTCGGTGTCGCTCCGCGACCACCGGACTCGACCGCTCGGGCCGGCGGCCCAGCGGCATCGTACGCACCGAATGCCGCCCAACGGCCACGACCGTTCGGCGACCTCCGGATCCGTGTGTTGCGGCTCACGGGTCCGCTCCGTTCCCGCCGTCCGGTGCGGCCTCGCCGTCCGGTGAGAAGCGGAGCGTGCGCTCGACCACGCGTCGAGCGATGTCGACGAGCGGGATCGAGGTCCGGAACGCGTGCGCTCGGAGCCGCACCAGTGCGTGGTCGACGCTCACGCCCATCTGGACCGACGCCATGCCCGACGCCTGGTGCACCACGGCGTGGAGGTTCGCACCCTGTTCGAGTTCCACCGCGAGCTCCCCGGGGGACGCTCCGGCCTGCAGCAGCAGCATGATCTCGGCGGCCATGTCCGCCAGCACGAGCGCATCGGCGTGCTGGTCGTCCGTGAGCGGACCGCGCCGATCACGCGACACCTGGAGCGCACCGAGCACCACCCCGCCGACCCGGATCGGGAACCCGAACACCGCCCGAGCACCGGCGGCGACCGCCGACGGGGTGAAGGCGATCCAGCGGGGCGCCGCCGGGGCGGCGAGATCGGGTTCGGCCACCGGCCGGTCGTCACGACACGCGTCGATGCCGGGTCCCTCGCCCAGGGTGAACTGCACCTCCTCGAGGAGTGCACCGAGGCCGTCGGTGGCGCACAGCGAACCACGGGACGCCCCGTCGTGGAACAGCATGATGCTCGCGCCATCCGAGCCGGTCGTGTCGACGCACACGTGGCACAGCCGTTCGATGCCGAGGAGCGGACCGTCGGCACCGAGGAGGCGTCCGAGGAGGCGACGACGCCGTTCGGCGCTCACCGGTCGCTCGTCCGGCTCATCATCCGGCGTGTCGTCGGCACGTCGGTGGACGAGCCGGCCGACGTCCCGGGAGTGTCACGTGCGATGGGTCGACCATAGCAGCGCCGGTGCGACGTCACCCGGGGCCGAACGGCCCTGTCCGACGAGGTGTGGGGCCGGTAGCGTGCGGGTCGGAGTGCAGTGATCCCAGCCTCCACGCGTCGCTCTTGACCTCGGTTGCGCCTGACCGCCAACGGAGGTGCCGCGTGTTCCCCTCGCCCGATCGTCACGATCGTCGTCCGACCGACGCCGATTCGCTCGACGCCACCCCGCTCGACGCCACCCCGCTCGACGCCGTCGCAGTCGGGACCCTCGACGGCGACGCACCGTTGCACGTGGTGGCCCTGACGGGCGAGCTCGACCTCGGCACTCGGTCCGTCGCCCTCGAGGCCTGCACGGCACCCGACCACGTGCACGTGCTCGTCGACCTGTCGGCACTGTCGTTCCTCGACTGCGCCGGCCTGCGCGCGCTGGATGGTGCAGCAGCGATCCTCGCCGCTCGCGGTGGATCGCTCGTCGTGACCAACGCCGTGGGCGAACCACGACGATTGCTCTCCCTGATCGGTGACCTCGGAGGGGTGCAGTGGACCGAGGCGCGACCGCCGGGTGCGGGCGGACCGCTCGCCGCGGGGTTCGTCCGATGAGCGACCTCCCGATCCGCCCCGTCTCCGACGAGCAGCCCGAGCCGCCGTCGGCACTCGACCGCGATCGGTGGGATCCGACCACGGCCGACGCGGCACCGACGTTCCCGACCGGCCGCCGGTACCCTGACCTCTCCGCTGGACGAGTCGCCTCGCTTGGGCCGGACGGCCGTCGAGCTGTCGCCCCGTGCAGGCCCGACGCCTCGACCCCCGATCGAGGAGGCCCTGTGCCCGCCCACCTGTCGTCCCCCGTCGTTTCCGCCGCTCCCGCCGTGGCGTTCCCGGGTCCGACCCAGTCCGTGCTGCGTCGGCGATCCGTCGGGATGCTGAGCACGTTCCCACCGCGACTCTGCGGTCTCGCGACCTTCGCCGGTGCCCTGTCGGATGCCCTCGAACGGTCGGCGCTCACCGTGGTGCGGGTCGCGGTCGACGACGTGCGGACCCCGGCGATCGGTGTCGATGCGCGCCTGATGAACGGCCGGCGCTCCAGCGTCCTCGGCGCGGCCGAGGTGCTGTCGGACTGCGACGTCGCGATCGTCCAGCACGAGTTCGGCATCTTCGGGGGCCGCGACGGGGACGAGGTGATCGAGTTGCTCGACGCGCTCACGATTCCGTCGATCGTGGTGCTCCACAGCGTGCCGGCCGCCCCGACGGATCACCAGCGACGTGTCCTCGAGGCGGTGTGCGACGCCGCGTCCCAGGTGGTGGTGATGACGTTCGCCGCGGGCGACCGCCTCCTGTCGAGCTACGACGTCGATCCGACGCCGGTGGTGATGGTGCCCCACGGAGCGACGCTGCCGGACCGCAGCGACCCGCCGCCCCACCCCTCCCTCGGCACGGGTCCACTCCACCTGCTGACGTGGGGGCTGCTCGGCCGGGGCAAGGGCATCGAACACGTCGTCACGGCACTCGCCGAGCTGCGCGACGTCCGCCCACGGGTGCGCTACACGGTGGCCGGAGCCACTCACCCGAACGTGTTCGCCAGCGAGGGGAACCGCTATCGCGACTCGCTCATGCGGCGCAGCTGGGCGCTCGGCGTCGCCGGTTCCGTCGACTTCGACGACCGCTACCGCGACGTGCCCGCACTGATGCGGTTCGTCGCGTCGTGCTCGGCGGTGGTGCTCCCGTACGACTCACGTGACCAGGCCACCTCCGGCGTGCTCGTCGACGCGATCGCGGCGGGCCGGCCGGTCGTCGCCACCGCCTTCCCCCACGCGATCGAGATGCTGTCCGATGGGGCCGGCATCGTGGTGCCGCACCGCGACCCGGCTGCGCTCGCTGCCGCCGTGCGGTCGTTGGTCGACGATCCGGCGCTGCTCCACGAGATGTCCAGCCGAGCGCAGGCGCTGGCACCGGACCTGTCCTGGGACGCCGTCGGCGCCAGATACGTCGACCTGTGCGCCGGTCTGCTCTCGACCGCGGTCGGGACCGTCTCGTGAGCCCCTCGGCGGCCGAACTGTTCGGTCACCTCGACGCGATGACCGACGAGCGCGGGTTGTTCGAGCACGCCGAGTTCGATCGGCCTCGACCCGAACACGGCTACTGCACGGACGACAACGCGCGGATGCTCGTCGTCACCTCACGCGAACCGGACGAGGGAGTTCCCGCTCGGCTCGCTCGGGTGGCGCTCGGGTTCGTCAACCTCGCGATGACGTCGGACGGCACGGTCCGCAACCGCATGACGCCGGCCGGGACGTTCTCCGACGCACCGGCGACCGGCGACTGGTGGGGCCGCGCCATGTGGGGGCTGGGCGCCGCAGCCGCTCACCACGACGACCCGACGGTCCGGGCCGTCGCAGGGACCCTGTTCGACATCGGAGGGCAGCAACGCTCGACGTGGCCACGGGCCATGGCGTTCGCCGCCCTCGGAGCGGCCGATCTTCTGGCGGTCGCGCCCGACGACGAGATCGCGCGCGCCCTGCTGCGCGACGCGGTGCTCACGATCGGGCTGCCGGCGGATCACACCTGGTGCTGGCCCGAACCGGTGCTCACGTACGCGAACGCGGCGTTGGCGGAGGCGGTGATCGGTGCGGGTGCAGCACTGGACGACGAGCGGATCCTCGACGACGGGCTCGCGATGCTCGGCTGGTTGCTCGACCGCTGGAGCCGGCGCGGCTGGCTGTCGGTGACCGGCTCGGAGGGGGATGTCGGACGAGGGATCGCGATGAGCTTCGACCAGCAGCCGATCGAGCTCAGCTCGCTCGCAGACGCGTGCTGGCGCGCGTACACCCTCACCTCCGACACCCGATGGGCGGACGGGGTACTGGCCGCGGAGCGCTGGTTCGAGGGCGACAACGACGCCCGAGCGGTCGTCCACCACGCATGGAACGGCGGCGCCTACGACGGCCTCCGCCGCGACGGGGTGAACCTCAACCAGGGTGCCGAGTCGACCCTCGCGCTGGTGTCGACCCGACAGCGGGCGCGGTCGCTCGTCGGGGCGCACGGATGAGCGCCTCACCGCTGATGACCGACGCCGACGTCGACCTCCGCCCCGATCTGCGCCGGGTGATCCTGCGGTTCTTCGTGCCCGGACGCGAGGACGTCGGCCCCGGTGACTCACGAGCCGGCAACGTGATCGACCGTGTGCTGGCACTCTCCGCCGAGGACGTCGACGCCGAACTCGACTCCCTCCGTGCGCGCTTCGGCGATCGCCACGATCACCTCGACGACTCCTTCGCCCGACATGCCGACCTCGCCACGATGCGCGTCGACCCGACGGTGGAGATCTCCCGCCAGCACCACCTGCTCCTCGGTGCCGCGTTCACGCACGAGTACGCGACCGAGGGTGCGGCGCTGTGCAACCCCTCGATCGTCGCGCTCCCCGACCGGTCCCCCGATGGCGGCACACGATTCGTGCTCTCCACCCGCGGCATCGGTGAGGGGCATCGATCGTCGATCGGCTTCCGGCTGGGCTCGATCTCGCCGTCCGGAGTCGTCACCGTCGAGCCGCCCGGCGCGCGGCCGTGCGCGGGCATCGCGGCGCCCGGGATCCACCACCGCAGCGTGGTGCACCGCCGGCTGCAGGAGGCCGACGACGACCACGACAACGCGGCCTACGTGCTCGACGCGCTGCCCGAGCGGTTCGACGACCGTCAGCTGGCTCACGGGATCGAGATGCTGGAAGACGACGCCGCGACCCGACGCCGGGCGTCCATGACGGCGGCCCATCTCCGCCGCATCGCGCTCGGGTCGTATCGCGTCGACTTCCCGGACGACGTCGCGCTCGCCGATCGTGTGCTGTGGCCGCACGCACCCGACGAGCGGTACGGGATGGAGGACGCCCGGTTCGTCGAGATCACCGACGGCAGCGGCCCTCGCTACTGCGCGACGTACACGGCCTTCAACGGCGCCGACATCCACCAGTACCTGCTCACCACCGAGGACTTCCGTTCGTTCGCGGTGGGGCCGATGGCCGGGTCCGCGGCGCGCGGGAAGGGCCTCGCGCTGTTTCCACGTCGCGTCGGTGGTCGCTACCTGGCGCTCTCGCGGGCGGATCGGGAGACGAACGCACTCGCGGTCTCCGACGACCTGCGCTGCTGGGACGACGCCACACCGCTGCAGCTCCCCTCGCGTCCCTGGGAGGTGCTGCAGCTGGGCAACTGCGGCTCGCCGATCGAGACCGAGCGGGGCTGGTTGGTGCTCACGCACGGTGTCGGTGCGATGCGCACGTACTCGATCGGGGCGATCCTGCTCGACCTCGACGAGCCGCACCGGGTGATCGGCGCGACGGCGCAGCCGCTGCTCACCCCGCACGGCGATCGCCAGGACGGCTACGTCCCCAACGTCGTCTACACCTGTGGTGCCCTGGCCCACGGCGACCTCCTGGTCGTGCCCTACGCCGTCGGCGACCAGCGGATCGCGCTGGCCTCGGCGTCGATCGCGGGGATCCTCGATTCGATGGAGTCACGCATGGAGCCCCGATGATTCCGGCATCACCGACGAAGGGGTGCTGATGCGCGTGTTCACCTGCGAGCGCTGCGGCCACACCGTCGGGTTCGACACCCAGCGCTGCACGGCCTGCGGCGCAGAGCTCGGCTACGAGGCCTCGAGCAGGAACCTGCGCGAGCTGCTCCCGACCGCTGTGCCGGCCGCGTTCACGCTCCACGACTCCGGTCGCATGCACTGGCGATGCCTCAACGCCGCATGGGGGTGCAACGGGATCCTGTTCGCGCACACGGCGGCCATCTGGTGCCGTGCCTGCGCCCTCACGCGAGGCCGGCCCGACGACGAGCGTGTCGATGCGACCGGCGCGTGGGCGTCGGCCGAGGCGGCCAAACGCCGCGTGATCCACCAGCTCGACGAGCTCGGCCTGCCGATCACACCGAGGTCCGCCCGCTCCCCGCACGGCCTGGCGTTCGACTTCGTCGCGCTGCCCGGTGTCGGTGGCATCACCGGTGTCCGCGACGGGGTGGTGACGATCGATCTGGCCGAGGTGGACGACCTGTATCGCGATGCGGAGCGTCGCCGGTTCGGTGAGCGCTTCCGCAGTGTGCTCGGGCACCTGCGCCACGAGCTCGGTCACGTGGAGTGGGGTGACCTCGTGCGCGACGCCGAGTCGATGGCCCTGTTCCGCAGCACCTTCGGGGACGAGCGCGAGCCCTACGACGCGGCCCTCGAGCGGCACTATCGGGCACCCGTCGGCGACTGGGACACCGAGCGGTTCGTCTCCGCGTACGCGTCGTCCCATCCCGCCGAGGACTGGGCGGAGACCTTCGCGACGTACCTCCAGCTGCTGGACCTCGTCGAGACGGCTGTCGCCCACGGCCTCGGCGTCGCGGCGAGGGTCGGCGGGAGAGCGGACGGCATCGACCTCGACGAGGTCCGCCGCGTGTGGCGTGACCTGTCACCCGCGCTCGCGGACCTCGGAGCCGCACTCGGCGGCCACTCGGGGTTCCCCCACGATCCGAGCGAGGGCGTGATGGCGAAGCTGTCGATCGTGCACCGACTCGTGTCGCGGCGCGTCCGTGAGGCCGCTGCGGATGGGCCGGTCGGCCCTGTCGAGGGCGGCGCGAACAGCAGCACGATGATGGTGCAGACGTGATGACCACGGCTGCGGAGGACGAAGGAGCCGGGTATGCGACGCTTCGAGTGGAACGCACTCCGACCGGGCGACCACGTCGCCGTGCACGACGATCGCGAGAGGAGCTTCGAGCTCCTCGACGGTGAGGTGGTGATCGTGCAGACCGAGTCGGGTCTCAACGACGTCGCCGTGCGGGTGACGCACGGCGCAGCGGGCGACAGCGAGGTGCTGCGACCCCGACGGTCCGCGGTGCACCTCGTGCCGATCGACCACGACGAGACGTGCTGGCGGTGCGGACTCGCGTCCGCCGCGTGACGCGAACGGCGCGGTCGGCTCCGCTCAGGCCGCGTCGGCGCCGCCGTGCTCGGCGCGGATGTCGGCCAGCGGGCGGTCGAGCGCCGAGTTCGTCGTGGGCCTGGTCCGCGCGCAGTGCGAGGTGATGCGCACCCACTGACGCACGGGTCGTCCAGCGGCGTCTCCGCGGCATGGTCGCGGCACCTCGGTGACGTCATTCGTCGTGGAACACGCCGTCGATCAGGTTCGTTGCGAGCAGGCGGGCGCTGTGGGCACCCGGACGGTGCGCGACCGCGTCGAGCTGCTGGGCGCGGCGCGCAGCTCGGAGACGCGCCTCGCGGACCGCGTCCGCGGGTTCGACGGCCACGAACCGCACCTCGTCACCGGCACGCGACTGCACCACCCGGTCGACGTCGTCGGCGACGAGCGTCGCGATGACCGGGTAGCCGCCGGTCGTCTGGTGGTCGGACAGCAGCAGCGTCGGGAGGCCGTCGCCGTCCACCTGCAGCGACCCGCGCACGATCGGTGCGGACGGGATCGCGAGCGCGTCGACGAGCGCCGGCCGCGGCCCGTCGAGGCGCACACCCATCCGGTCGTACGCCGCCGTCAGCACGTACGGAGCACCGAGCAGGGTCGCAGCGGCGTCGGGGGCGAACCGGTCGAGCTGGGGTCCGAGCACCACGCGCATCGGACCGGCCGGGCGGAGGTCGGCGGGTTCGTCGATCGCGCCGTCGCGGGCGTCGTCGGCGCGGGCGTGCTCCACGACGATCACGTCGCCGGCGCGCAGCACGCCGCCACCGAGGCCCGATCGCACGTGCGTCGCCGTGCTGCCCATCCAGCGGTGCGCCACCAGGTCGCCCGCCACGGCCACGTAGCACCAGCTGCCCCACGGGCCGGCGGCGACCGTGAGCGTGTCACCCGGCAGCAGCGTGCACACGGACCAGGCCGTGCGTCGCTCCCCCGCGCAGGTGACCGCGAAGCCACCGCCGCACACGGCGACGGTGAGCGGCGCGTCAGCGCACCGCAGCGCGATCCCGCCGAGCGACACCTCGATCGCGGTGCTCCCCGACGGGCGACCGACCGCGACGTTGGCCGCCGCATGGGCGAACCGGTCCATCGGGCCCGATGCCGGGAACCCGAACCGCAGCAGACCCGGCCGCCCGGCGTCCTGCAGCGTGGTGAGCGCGCCCGCGCGCTCGACGTGCAGCGTCGCCGTGCTCGACGTGGGACCGCTCGACGTGGGACCGCTCACGGTGCCATCCACCGCTCCAGGCCGGCGGCCAGCTCGTCGCTCCCGATGCGACGGAACACGACCGTGTCGCCGACGTCGACGAGGAACGGTCGCTCCGCCTCGGGGTCGAACACACGGGTGGGGCTCCGACCGATCGCGAACCATCCGGTCGACATCGCGACGGGGATGACGAGGCACTGCTGTCCGGCGACGATCACGCTCCCCGACGGGACGGGGGGACCGGGCGTGGCGCGACGCGGTCGGCGGATCGCCTCAGGAGTGCCGGCGAGGTAGGCGTAGCCGGGCGCGAACCCGTACATGCCGACGGTGTAGGTGGCGCCCAGGTGGGCCGCCACCACGTCGGCGGGATCGAGACCGCAGAGGTGCGCGAGCTCGGTCAGATCGGGCGCGGACGGCTCGTCGTAGCAGACGTCGATCACGTGCACCGCGCCCGGCGGTCGGGGAGCGGCCGCGGCGAGGTTCGCCGTCACCGACGCGCCGATCGCCGCGTGGTCGGTCTGCAGCGGGTCGAAGACCACGAGCACGCTCGTCATCGCCGGCACCACCTCCACGAGCCCCACCGGTGGGTGCCGGGCGAGCGCGTCCGCGAGGTCGAGCACCCGCGCCTGCGTGTCCGGTCCGATGTCGTCGCCGAACCGGACGAGCACGCCGTGATCGGCGACCGGGACGAGCTCGGGAGCGTTCACCGGGCCAGGAACGGCGACGGTGGGAACCCGGCCGCGGCGAGCTCGGCGCGCAGGTGCCGGGCCATCTCCACCGCGTGCGGGCTGTCGCCGTGGACGCACACGGAGTCGGCGGCGAGCGGTACGGGTTCGCCGTCGACGACGGGCATCCGACCGGTCGCGAGGAAGCCGACGAGCCGCTCGGCCGCCTGCTGCGGGTCGGTGATCATCGCCCCGGGCCGGCCGCGCGGCACGAGCAGGCCCTCGGGGGTGTAGCCACGGTCGGCGAAGACCTCCGAGTACACCTCCACCGACGCGCGCCGAGCGGCGAGCTCGAGCCGTGAGCCGGAGATGGCCAGGATCGCAAGGCCGGGGAACGCCGTGCGGACGGCGTCGACGATCGCGTCGGCGATGGCCGGGTCCGCGGCAGCGACGTTGCCGAGCGCGCCGTGCGGCTTCACGTAGCGGACCTCCGTGCCTGCGAGCGCAGCGACGGCGACGAGTGCGCCCACCTGCGCCACGACCATCCGCCCGACCTCGACCGGCTGCATCGGGATGACCCGCCGACCGAAGCCCTCCCGGTCCGCGTACGACGGATGCGCGCCGATCACCACGCCGTGCTCGGCGGCGAGGCGGCACGTCTCGTACATCGTCTCCGGGTCGCCGGCATGGCCGCCGCACGCGACGTTGGCGCTCGTGACGAGGGCGAGCATCGCCGCGTCGTCGCCCATCGTCCACGGTCCGTACCCCTCGCCGAGGTCGGAGTTGAGGTCGATCGTCGGCATCGGTGGCTCCTGCGGTCGGTCGGTGGGAGGGACGCTAGATCGGTCGTTCGGGTCGGCGGCGTTCGGGTCGGCAGCGTTCGGGTCGGCGGCGTTCGGGTCGGCGGCGTTCGGGTCGGCGGCGTTCAATAGACGATCGTCTCGACCAGAGGGCGGTCGTCTCTGACACGGCACCATTCGAACGGCGACAGGTCGATCGTGCGGTAGTCGCCGGTGGTGACCAGCTCGGCGATGCCCCGACCGGTGGCCGGGGCGTGCATCAGACCGTGACCGGAGAACCCCGTCGCGAACAGCAGGTTCGTGACCCGGTCGTGCGGGCCGATGACGCCGTTGTGGTCGAGCAGGTTGGCCTCGTAGTGGCCGGCCCACGACCGCCGCAGCCGGAGGTGGTCCATCGCCGGGATGCGCCGGGCGACGAGCGGCCAGAACACCTCCTCGAACAGCTCGTGGTGCGGTTCGAAGTCGCCGTCGGCGTCGGGGTCGTCCTCCGGTGGCGGCTGGATGCCACCGATGAAGCCCTCGCCCTCGGGCCGCACCCACAGGCCCGACGTGTCGAACAGCATCGGGAAGCGGCTGCCGTCGACCGGCGCCTGGAAGTGGAACACCGAGCGCTTCTTCGGCACGACGGGGAGGTCGATGCCGGCGAACGCAGCCACCCGCCCCGACTGCGCGCCCGCCGCCAGCACGCACACGTCGCACGGCAGCGCATCGCCCGAGGCGAGCCGCACGGCCACGACGGCCTCCCCCGCCCCATCGACGTCGAGTCCGGTCACCCGCCGCTCCACGTACTCGACGCCCTCACGACGGGCGGCGCGCCGGGCGAGCGACAGCAGGCTCCACGCGTCGAACCACCCCTCGCCGGTGACGCCGAACGTGGCGATCGCGATGTCGGCGAGGTGGAGGTACGGGAAGCGACGCCGCAGCTCGTCGGGTTCGAGCACCACGACGTCGGCGCCGTGCGAGCGCTGCATGGCCGCGGCCGACACTCGGACGTCCACCTGGTCGGGCGTGCCGAGGATCAGGTACCCGCGCTCGACGTAGCCGATGTCGGCGTCGTCCTCGCCGACGTACGCGCCGAGCCGCCGGAACAGCTGGATCGCGTGGAGGCTCATCGCGATCGACACCGGCGTGACGAACTGGGTGCGGATGGACGCCGCCGACAGCGCGGTGGACGAACGTGCGTAGGTGGTGTCCATCTCGACCACGGTGATCGGCCCGACGTGGCCGGCGCGCCGCAGCTCGAGCGCGCAGAACGTGCCGACGATGCCGCCTCCGACCACGACCACCCGGTGTGTCCGCGACGGTTCCACGCCCGACCGACCTCAGCCGAGGGTCTCGACGAACCGGGCGAGCTCGGCAGCGTCGATGCGACCGACCTCGGTGTCGTCGGGGAAGGTCCCGGCCAGCACGTCGGCCCGGAACGCGGAGAGGGCACGCACCCGCTCGTCCACGATGCGCTGCTGCAGCGAGGCGACGTCGCCGTACACGCGGGCGTGGCGCGGCACGCGTGGGCTCTCGCCGACGACGTCGGACTGGAACAGGAACACCACGTCCGCCGCCCGTCCCGACCCGAGCGAGATCGTGGCCATGTCGGTGCGCGGCGTGATCTCCGCGAGCACCGCGGCCGGGATCAGCTCGCACTCCACCGCGAAGGCGCCCGCGTCCTCCAGCTCCTGGAACTGCCGCCACAGCGCCGCCGCCTCGGTGGCGTCGCGTCCGACGGTGCGGACACCGCCGAGCTGGTTCGAGCGCTTGGGGACGAAGCCGAGGTGACCCATCACCGGCACGCCCTCGGCGGCCAGGAGTCGCACGGCGTCGAGGCGTCGCGCGGTGATCACCGCGTCGGCACCGGCGCTCAGCGACCGGAAGGCGGTGGCGAGCAGGTCGTCGAGGGTGACCTCACCGCCGAAGTCGATCGCCGCCGTGACGAAGAGCCGGCTGGAGCCGGCCCGCACGTCGGGGACGGAGGCGGCGAGGCACACCACCATGTCGATGCCGGCGGCCTCCGCTGCAGCGGCCTCCTCGGACGTGCCGGCGGTGACCTGCACGTACTGGCGGCCGGTTCCCTTGAGCGCTCGGATGGAGGCGACGGTGACCGTGCGATCCGCGTCGCGCCCGTTGAAGTCCAGGATCCTCGTCATGCGCGCCGGACCCTATCCGGCCGCCGCATCGGGACCGCCGACGGTCAGGCCGCGACGGCGGGGCGGCGCCGACGGGCCCGACCGGCGACGGCGAGCCAGCTGGCGATCACGACCAGCACCCCGGCGGCCTGCGCCTCGCGCAGCATGTCGCCCGGATACAGCACACCCTCCACGTAGCGTTCGATGAACGACTCCCGGTAGCGCTCCTCGCCGGCACGTTCGCGCAGGTCACGCTCCACGGTGGTGAGCGGGCAGGTGACGCCCACGGTGACCACCACGAGGCCGTACAGCGCCGCCGGGACGTGGGCCCACATCACCTTCGGCCTCCAGATCGCGAGGAGGCCACCGAACACCACGAACAGCACGAACCCGAAGTGGATCACCACCACCACGTCGGCCAGCAGCCCTGCGCTCATCGGTCGTCTCGACCCGATCGCCGGCGCCGTCGCCGGGCGGAGGGTGCGCTCGGGTCGTCCTCGGGACGGAACGCTAGCGAGCGACACCACCGGCCGGACCGCGGGACCGGCGGACGGCTCCCGGTCCCGTCGCAGTCGGGTCGTTACACTCGTCGCGGCTTCGGACGCGAGGCACGTGCGGAGGGAGAGGGAATCGACCATGGGGCTCATTCAGGCGGCACTCGGTGCGATCGGCGGCACGCTGGCGGACCAGTGGAAGGACTTCTTCACCGTCCCCGACGGCCTGGCGCCCACGGCGGCGCTGTTCGCCGCGGAGGCCCGCGGGGAGAACGCAGGGCGCGGCTCGAACACCAAGGGCTCCGACGGGGTCATCTCCAACGGCAGCCGCATCATCGTGCCCGAGGGCTACGGGCTCGTGCTCATGGAGCAGGGCGCCATCACCGGCTTCGCCGCCGAGCCCGGTGCGTACGTGTGGAACAGCGACGAGCAGGAGTCGCAGTCGATCTTCGCCGGCAACGGCATCGTCAGCCCGCTGATCACGACGTCGTGGGAGCGCTTCAAGTTCGGTGGTCGTCCCGGTGCGCAGCAGCGTGCGTACTTCGTCACGCTCAAGGAGCTGCCGAACAACCGGTTCGGCACCCAGTCGGAGATCTACTGGGACGACGCCTACATGAACGCGCAGGTGGGTGCGGTCACCCGCGGCACCTACACGCTCAAGATCGTCGACCCGATCCTGTTCATCCGTGCGTGGGTGCCGGCGACGTACCTGGAGCCCGGTCGGGTGTTCGACTTCACCGACCTCGAGAACGATGCGGCCTCGCAGCTGTTCAACGAGGTCGTCGGCTCGCTCGCCCCGGCGTTCTCGATGTACACGAACGACCCGTCGAAGGGGAACCGGATCACCAAGATCCAGCAGGACTCGATCGGCTTCGCCCAGAGCCTGTCGGCGGCGGTCGAGCAGAACTACCAGTGGAGCAGCGGTCGCGGACTGCAGATCGTGTCCACGGCGATCGTCTCGATCGAGTACGACGAGAGCACGCGCGAGCTGCTGCGCAACGTGCAGCGCGCCGACGCCCTCTCCGGAGCGCGTGGCAACTCGAACCTGCAGGCGTCGGTCGCCGCCGGGTTCGAGGCGGCCGGCCAGAACACCGGCGCCGCCGGCCTCGTCGGCCTCGGCATGGCTGCCGGCTCCACCGGCATCGGCGCACTCCAGCAGCCCGTGCCCGGCATCGGCGCGCAGAGCACGCCCCCGCCGCCTCCCGCCGCGCCCGCTGCTGCCGCGCCTCCCCCGCCGCCGCCTCCACCCGCCGCACCTGCGGAGGATCCCGTCGCGAAGCTCGCCAAGTTCAAGGAGATGCTCGACGCCGGTCTGATCACCCAGGCCGACTACGACGCGGCGAAGAACAAGGTCCTCGGACTCTGAGCCCGCACGACCCCGAGCGCTCATGACCACGCTGCCACCTCCGGGAGCGGGTGGATCCCACGCCGACGATCCGAGGGTCCCGTCGGCCGCGCCGCATCCTCCTGCGCCGCCTCCTCCCTCGCCGCCGCCTCCCCCGCCTCCTCCGGTCGCCCCACCCGCTGCGGGGCACACCACGATCGACACGCGCAACACGCGGCTCGACGACGGTGTGAACCGCTGTCCCAAGTGCGGCGCCACCGAGATCCAGCTCCGGCCGTCGGTCGGCATGCTGGTGTGCCTGTTCTGCCGTCACGAGTGGGCCGAGAAGCGACTCGACGAGACCATCGCCAACGGCGACCTCAGCCGACTGCGCGGCACCACGGTCGGCTCTGGCGCCACCGACATCGCAGCCGATGCCGGTGCCCTGATCACCATGAAGTGCGGTGGCTGCGGTGCCGAGGTGGTGGTGAACACCGCCGAGCAGATGGGGTCACGCTGCCACTGGTGCCGCCACGTGCTCACGGTGAACGAGCAGGTGCCCAACGGCGCGGTCCCCGACGCCGTGCTGCCGTTCTCGACGACCCACGCGGTCGCCGTGGCGAAGATCCGCGAGTTCGCGGGCAAGCGCCGCCTGTTCGCGGACCGCACGTTCGTGCGCGAGTTCACCCCTGAGAACGTCGTCGGCGCGTACCTGCCCTACATGGTCGTGGACGGCAACGTGAGCGCCGACGTGGCGGGCTTCGGCGAGGTGCAGACCCGCCGCTACACGCGAGGCACCGGCAACCACAAGACCACCTACTACGACGCCGACGTGTACGAGGTGCACCGGCGCATCGACTTCACCGTCGACGACCTCACGATCGAGGCGTCCTCCGAGCGGGCGCACATGAACTCGGCGGTGAACACGAACAACGTGATCAACACGATCCTGCCGTTCGACACCGAGAACGCCGTGAAGTGGAACGCGAGCTACCTCACCGGCTTCACGTCCGAGAAGCGCGACCAGGACGTGGCGCAGATGACGCCGGTGCTCGAGCACCAGTTGCTGTCGATCGCCCGTGCCCAGGTGGAGCCGAGCGTCCAGCAGTACGACCGTGGCGTGCGCTGGGAGCGTGAGCGCGTGCAGGTGCACGGCACCCGCTGGGTCGCGATGTACCTGCCGGTGTGGCTCTACTCGTACTACCACGAGAAGAACGGCACGGCGATGGTGCACTACATCGCCGTGAACGGCCGCACCGGTGAGACGATGGGCAGCGTGCCCGTGTCGAAGCCACGGCTGCTCGCCGCGGCGCTCACCGTCGGCACCGTGGTGGAGGGCATCGTGATCGCGATGATGGGGGCGACGTGATGGCGGCTGCACTCGTGGCGCACCTGGGCACGGTCCTCGCGGCGGAGGGCGACGTGCCGGTCTGGCTGTTGCTCCTCGGTCCCGCGGGCGCTGTCGGCGTCTACGTCGGGTTGTACCAGTACTACCGGAACACCGGGAAGTCGCACAGCTTCGAGCGCGAGACCCGCGTGACGGCCCAGCCGGTCACCGGCCAGGAACGCAAGGTCGACGAGGTCAAGGGCACCAAGAAGACGAGCATCGACGGCGCCAACCAGGGCGACCACCGCGAGCGCGTCCAGCGTCTTCCCTGACGGCGACGGGTGACGCACGACCGTCGATCCGGGATCACGAGCGGGCAGAATCCGGCCATGGCGACGGACGATCCGACCGGGCAGGTGACCGACTACGACCCGTTCGCCCCGGCGACGCTCGAGGACCCGCACCCGTCGCACCAGTGGCTGGTCGAGCAGTGCCCGGTGCACTTCTACGAACCGATGGGCTTCTACACGGTGAGCCGTCACGAGCAGCTCGTGGAGGTGGCACGCGACCAGACCCGGTTCAGCGCCCACTTCGGGCAGGGCCCGGTCGACGGCAACGGCGGCGGCATGCTCGACGACCCGCCCGGCCACACGATGTTCCGCCGGATGGTGCTGTCGTTCTTCACGCCGCGGCGCATCGAGGCGCAGACCCCGCTCATCGAGGCACTGGCGGACGAGCTCGTCGACGCGCTGGAGGCCACCGGCACCCGCACGGCGGAGCTGCACGACGACCTCGCGTGCCCGCTTCCCGTGATCATCATCGCCCGGCTGCTCGGCGTGGCCGAGGCCGACCGCGAACGCTTCAAGACGTGGAGCGACGCACAGGTGGCGGCGATGGGTCGCGCCGACCGGTCGAACCGCGAGACCCAGATGCAGATGTACGCGTACCTGCAGGACGGCGTCACCACGCGCCGGCAGCTGCTCGCCGCCCGTGAGCCGCTTCCCGACGACCTGATCTCGGGCCTCGTGGTCGCTGCGTCACAGGCGCCGCGTGAGATCACCGACGCCGAGATCCTCGGCGTGCTCGGCCAGTTGCTCGTGGGTGGCAACGAGACCACGACGTCGCTGATCACCAACTGCGTGTGGCGGCTCCTGGAGGACCGGTCGCTGTGGGAGGCGGTGGTGGCCGATCCGTCGCTGGTGGAGGTGGCCGTCGAGGAGAGCCTCCGCTTCGACCCGCCCGTGCTCGGGCTGTGGCGCAAGGCCGTGTGCCCGGTCACGTGGCACGGCGTCACGATCCCCGAGGGCGCCCGCGTGCAGATGCTGTACGCGGCGGCGAACCGGGATCCCGCGGTGTTCGACGACCCGAACACGTTCCGGCTCGACCGTGACCTCGCCGACGTGCGCCGCATGCACGTGTCGTTCGGCTCCGGCGTGCACTTCTGCCTCGGGGCGTCGATGGCCCGCACCGAGGCGACGGTGGCGGTGCGCACGCTCGTCACACGGCTGCCGTCGCTGCGCCTCGCCGGGCCCACCGAACGGATCGAACCCCAGTTCCTGTGGGGCCGCCACCGCCTGCCCGTCAGCTGGTGACCCCTCGGCCGACCGCCTCGGTGCGACGAGGGGGTCGGGGCCTACGCTCGCCGGCATGTCAGAGCGGACGTCCGCCTTCGCAGCCGTCGGGCTGTTCACCGGGGCACCACAGCACGAGCACTTCGACCGGCTGTACCGGTTGCTGCCCTCCAGCCGCATGACGGCCAGCACCACACCGCACCGGTTCCCCGACGGCTCGCCGGTCGACCTGCCGGCGTCGTTCACGTTCGCCGGAGCCACGGTCGACACCGAGCAGTTCCTCGACGCCACCGACACCGCCGCGCTGCTGGTGCTCCGCGATGGCGCGGTGGTGCACGAGCAGTACCGGCTCACCGGTGGTCGCGACGTGCAGTGGATCTCGTGGTCCGTGGGCAAGAGCTTCGTCTCCGCGCTCGTCGGCATCGCCGTGTCGCAGGGGCACATCCGCTCGATCGAGGACCCGATCAGCGACTACATCGACGTCGAGCCCGGCTCGGCGTACGACGGTGTGCGGATCGAGGACGTGCTGCAGATGTCGTCGGGCGCGCGCTGGAACGAGGATTACAGCGACCGCACCTCCGACGTCGCCCGGCTGGGCGCGGCGATGGCACCGGGCGGCAGCCTCGACCGGTTCGTGGCCACCGCTGTGCCCGAGTCGGCCCCGGGCACGGTGTGCCAGTACAACTCCGCCGACACCCAGGCGCTCGGCACGCTGCTCGTGCGCGCCACCGGTCGCTCGATCACCGACTACATGCAGGAGCACCTGTTCGAACCGCTCGGCATGGAGCACGACGGCTACTGGCTGCTCGACGCCACGGGTCGCGAGATGGCCTTCGGTGGCGTGAACCTCACCGCACGCGACTTCGCGAAGTTGGGCGAGCTCTACCGGCTGGGCGGCACGTGGAACGGCCGCCAGGTGGTGCCCGCCGACTGGGTGGCCGCGTCGATCGTGCCCGATGCGCCGCACCTCGAGTGGGGTCGCCCGGTGATCGCCGGCGATGCCCTGCCCGACGGCTACGGCTACCAGTGGTGGCTGATCCCGGGTGGGCTCGGGCAGTACAGCGCGATCGGCGTGTACAACCAGTGGGTCTTCGTGTCGCCGTCCGACGACGTGACGATCGTGAAGCTGTCCGCCACCCGCACCTACGGCACCACGAAGGGCGAGGACACCAGCTTCTCGGGCACGCACGAGGCGTTCCTGCAGGCGGTCGCCGCACACGTCGGCGCTCGCTGACCGCCGCTCGTGCGGCGCACGACGGCTCGCGCACGGGGCGCGCTCACGCACCGAACACGAGGTGCGTGCGGTCGCCGTCGGTGAGGCGCCGAACCTCGATGCCGTAGACGGGTTCGAGCACCTCGCCGCGGAGCACGTCGTCGGGAGGGCCGCATCGCACCACACGGCCGCGGTCGAGCAGCACGACGCGGTCGCAGAAGCGATTGGCCAGGTTGAGATCGTGGAGCACCACGATCGTGTCGAGCCCGAGCCCCCGTACGAGCCCGAGGACGTCGTGCTGGTACCGGACGTCGAGGTGGTTGGTCGGCTCGTCGAGCAGCATCACCGGGCTGCGCTGCGCGATGCAGCGGGCGATCATCACCCGCTGGCGCTCACCGCCGGACAGCTCGTGCAACCGTCGATCGGCGAGTCCGGCGAGGTCGACCCGTTCGAGCGCGTCGAGCGTGATCCGGTGGTCGTCGGTGGTGAAGCCCTGGTGGTCGCCGCGGTGGACGTGACGACCGAGAAGCACGAACTCCCCGACGGTGATGTCGATGCCGTCGCCGGCAGCGGCCTGGGCGACGACGGCGACGGTGCGGGCGATCGAGCGCCGCGACATCGACGCCACGGCCTGCGCGTCGATGAGCACCGCGCCGCGCTGCGGGCGGAGCATGCCGTACAGGCATCGCAGCAGCGACGACTTACCGCTGCCGTTGGGTCCGATGAGGCCGACCACCTGTCCGGGGTGCGTGCGCAGGTGCACCCCGGACAGGATCTCGGCCGCGCCGAACCGGAGCTCGATCCCGGTGGCGTCGATCACCGTCGGGTCACCCGGCGATCCGGTCCGCCAACACGGACAGCCCCTGCACGACGAGCGGGGTGGGGGGCTCGGCGTAGTTGAACAGCAGCGGGTACACCGCCCCGTCCGCCACGGCGGTGATGCTGCTCGCCCCGGGCAGGTCGGTGACGAGGGCAGCGATCTCCTCGGGGGTCAGCCCGGTGTCGTCGTAGAGCAGGACCAGCACCTCGGGGTTGCGGTCGATGACCTCCTCGATGGAGACCTCGGGCACCCGGTCGGGCAGTTCGGCGAAGACGTTGGTCATGCCGAGCGCCTCCATCAGCGGGTGCACCATGCCGAGCGCCGAGTAGGCGTAGATGGCGCTGCCGTCCGAGCTCACGTAGAGCGCCGCTGCGGTCCGACCCTCGGCGACGGGCGCCTCCGCGGCCGACGCCACGGTGGCCGCCAGCGCGTCGGCCGCGGGGTCGGCGACGTCGGAGGTGCTGAACAGGCGGCCGTAGAAGCGCACCTCGTCGACGATGCTCTCGAACGACGGCAGGGGCGGGTCGTCGCAGAACGGCGGCATCACGTACAGCTGGATGCCGACGTCGGCCAGCGCGTCGTGGGTGATGGTCTCGGTGTCGTAGCCGATCACGAGGTCGGGTTCGTACTCGATGATCGCCTCGAGCGACACCTCGACACCTCCGGTCGAGGTGGCCTCCGCCTGCAGCGCAGGCACGGCGTCGAGCACCGCGAACTCGTCGGCCGAGTAGTACTCCTCGGGGAAGTCCTCGATGCGGGCCACGACCCGATCCATCGCGCCGGCAGCGAAGAGCAGCGACGGCGCGGCGGCCTCCATCAGCAACACGCGCTCGGGCGGAGCGTCGAGCGTGTACTCGGTGCCGCAGTTGGTGAACGTGAAGGGGAAGCCGGCGGCCGCCGCACCGGCGGTGGTGTCGGCGGTCGTGCCGGCCGTCGTGTCGGCCGTCGTGCCCGCCGTCGTGCCGGCCGTGTCGTCGTCGGCGTCGTCGCCGCACGCCGCGGCGATCAGCGCGAACGCGATCACGGCAGTGGCCGGACGACGTCCGCGTGTCGCGGAGATCGTGCGCGTCCCGGAGGGGTTCGTCCTCGGACGGATCATGGTGTTCCTTTCCGGCGCACGGTGGCGCTCAGGTGGTGTGGGGGAGCTTGCGGACGAGGGCGACGAGGACGGGGCCACCGAGCACGCCCGTCACCACGCCGATGGGGAGCTCGCGTGGCTGCAGCACCATGCGGGCCGCGACGTCGGCCCACACCAGCACCAGCGCCCCGATGGCCGCGGCGGCCGGGATCAGGTGTCGGTGGACGGTGCCGGCGACGCGCCGGGCGATGTGGGGCACGGCGAGACCGACGAAACCGATGCCGCCCGAGAGCGAGACGGCGCAGCCGACGCACAGCGCGATCACCACGACGAGCACCAGCCGGGTACGGCCCGGATCGACGCCGCTCGCGATCGCCGTCTCGTCACCGAGGGCGAGCAGGTCGAGTCGCCGCCGCCACCAGAACACGAGTGCGATGCCCGCACCGATGCCGGCGTACCCGATGGGCAGGGTCGACCAATCGGCGTTCACCAGCGAGCCGAGGAGCCAGAACATGACGGCGCGGGCACCCTCGGTGGAGTCGGCGAAGAGGATCAGCAGGCTCGTCGTCGCGCTGAGCAGGTAGCTCACGGCCACGCCCGAGACGAGCATCCGCGACGGGGTGATCCGCCCGGTGGAGCGCGCCAGCGCGAGCACCAGGGCGAGTGCGCCCAGCGCTCCGAAGAAGGCCATCAGCGACACCGACTCAGGGCCGAGTCCGGCCCCGACACCGAACAGGATCGCCGCTGCCGCGCCCGTTGACGCCCCCGAGCTGACGCCGAGGAGGTACGGCTCGGCCAGCGGGTTGCGGACGATCGCCTGCAGGGCCACCCCGACCACCCCGAGTGCTGCACCGACGATCGCGCCGAGGAGCACTCGCGGCAGGCGCACCTCCCAGATGATCGAGTCGTGGGTCGCCGCCCACGCGCGGGTGTCGGGGAACCCGATGGTGTGATGCCCGATGATCCGCACCACCGTGCCCGGGGCCACCGCCACCGGCCCGAGCCCGATCGCGATCACGACCGAGGTGAGCGCCAGCGCGGTGAGCACGACCAACGTGGGACGACGGCTCCACCGACGACGATCGTCGGCTGGGCCGGCGCTCCGCTCGACGGCCTCGTCGCCGGTCGGGCGGCCG
>Ga0315904_10001592_pt1 | contig 36176 bp, 50 predicted proteins | sample LakEriMetagenome_6_FD_203529 | JGI IMG/M metagenome (GOLD analysis project Ga0315904, IMG submission 203529) | Freshwater fungal communities from buoy surface, Lake Erie, Ohio, United States - Buoy 12 MA120 | ecosystem: Environmental > Aquatic > Freshwater > Lake | place: USA: Lake Erie, Ohio...
GGGCGCGTATACTAACGCCGTTGACCCATTCTATTGGGGGCTCAGGCAGACGGGCGCGGGGATGACCGTAAACCAGACGGGCGGCAACCTGCTAATTACCTGTGGTACCACAACGAACAGCGAGACCATTATCCGTTCGGTGCGGCCCTTTAGCGGGTCACACATCCTCCGGTTTATCTCTACCCTCACCCAGCGGAACGCCAACAACAACTGCATTGTAGAGCTTGTCGATTTGGTAGGTGATGGGCTGAGCTACACGATTAACTCTGCCACGTCTGTTACGGTTACGTTCCCAAGCGTTAACCCGTTTGCAGCGCCTAACGTCGGCCAGCAGCTCCACATCGGCCAGATAACGGGGGCGGCGGGTATCCCCTTGCTTGCCACTATCGCTAGCGTGTCGGGGCTTACGGTAACGCTCACGGTAGCGGGGTGGCCCGCGTCGGGCTCAGGCACGTGCTCGCTGTTTGGGCGCAACGCTATAGAGTTTAGGTACACAGGTACCACCACTACGGTTATCTCGATGCGTACCCGACGGAACGGGTATCAGACGGCGGAAGATATTACGGTAAACACCACCACGACGGCGCACCAGATTGAGTCCAACTTTTTGGCGGGGGTGCGGCTTAATCTTTCCGACCGACTTATTACATCTTTAGCCACGGGTATCTCTACGCTTCGTGGGGATAGGATAGCCAACTTGCCAGATGAGGATACGGAGATGTATCTACAGATACGCTCGCTAAACGGTACATCTGCTCCTACGGCCACGACGTGGACGCTTGGCATAATGAGCGTAAGCGACTACGCGGTGCAGCCCGTATCTATCGTGCAATCGGAACCAGCGGCTCGCCAACAGACGGAGACAACGGGCACGGTTGCCCTTTCGGCGCTGCCCGCCCTAGTCGCAGGTAGTGCGCTAGCGGGCGACGTAGGGGTACAGGTTAGGGCAAACGCTACGGGCGCGGCCACTCCGTTCAACATCAACTCCCCCGCAACTCCAATAGGGCAGTCTATTAAGGGGGCTTCGGGGCGGCTATTTTCTCTCTATTTCCGAAACAGCAACGCGGCCTCTCGGTGGCTCAAGGTGTTCAACGCCACCTCTGTCACAATGGGCACCACGGCGGCGACTTTGGATATTGAGATTCCCCCCCTTAGCACAGGCATAACCTACCCAATACCCGACGCAGGCGTGGGATTCAGCACCGGCATTTTTATCGCCGTGACCGCTGGCAAGGGCCTTACAAACAATGCGGCGATAACCTTAGACGATGTATCCGGCGGCGGCTCGTTCGCGTAACTCTCACCTTTTTTCTTTTTCTTATGCCCAAGTCAGTTTCAATCCAAGTGCTTATTCGGGACGGAATCCCTACCGAAGAGCATCCCAACGGCCAAATCATCAACGCCGAAAGTGCCCAGGGCACCACGGAAGATGATGGCGGTACCGTTCGCATCCCCGTTGGGTACCTGCCCAACATTTTGACCGCCCTGCCCTCAGACATTCTGCGCACGGTTCACGAGCCGTCCGTAGACAAGCCCGCGCCTACGGATGTAGAGCGCACGGAGGACACGGAGAACAGTGAGTCTATTCTCGCTTTCACCGAAGCCTAATGCTTGAAAAAGTCGTAGCCGACTTTATCCAAGACGCGCTAGACAAGGGCGTGGTGGAGCTTGTGTCTGCCTCACAGCAGATCGGCCCCGCTTCGCCCAACGCGCCCGCTGAATCGTTGAACCCAAAGAATACGGCTCAGACTAAGATACGGGCTACCCTAGACAGAGACAATCTAAAGGGCACGATAGTCGGCCCCGATTCTATTAACTGGATTGAGCGAGGCAGGAACCCAGGCGGCAAACTACCACCTACTGCTCCGCTAATAGACTGGATGCGCAGGCAAGGCATAGCGCCTGGCGAGGAAAACAAAGCGGTATGGGGTATCCGTAAAAACATAGTAAAGAGAGGTATCAAGCCTCGCCCTTTCGTTCGGGCGGCACTAACGGACGCGGGCCTAATCTCAATCAGCGCAAACGCTCAGACGCTCGCGGGATTAGTAGCGGTAGAGCTGGGCAAGGACATAGTAAAAGACCTACCTAAATGAGCCTAGAACATAACCTAATCCCCTACACGAAGGCGGGGCTATTCAACGGGAACCAAGTCGAGCAGTCGCTAGACCCGTGCGGCTCTCCGTTATTTCACGGGTGGCAGTTCGGGCGGCGAGCTACAGCGGCGACGTTTCGTGCTCAGCTCCCTATCCCTACCACGGTCAACGCGGGGGATACGGTTACGGTCGCGGGGCGAGCATTCACGGCACGGGCTACACCTTCGGCGGCGGATGAATTTAGCACGAGCAATGCAGCGCAGACGTTAGCGGCGGCGATTAACGGTAGCCTTACTCTGGCACCTGACTACCAAGCGTTCTCTGGTTTGGCGGCGGCGGTTACTCCGGTCAACCTAATGGCTTCGGGCGATAACGGGACCTTTGAGGCGAACGCTACGGGGTGGTCTGCGCCTGCGTCGGGGTCGGGTCGAACGAACGCCCAAGCTCAGGCGGGAACGTGGTCATATCGCCTAAGTGCATCGGTGCCCAGTGTTGGGGTAACGACTAACGCAGACGTGCCTTTAGATGCAGGGCGGCGCTACAGGGTGGTGTTTTGGGCGCGTACTGACAACCGTGGAGAATACACTAGCGGGGGCCTTACCTTTTCGGTACTCGGTGCGGGGCCGTTATCTGCGCCTGCAAATTTTATTTCACAAGTGCCTGCGAACAATGCGTGGAGTAGAGTAGAATATGAGTTCAACCAAGTCTCAGCAGGGACTCAGATAACATTCATCGTTGACGGGCGTGGCAGTAGCCCTGCGGTATGGATAGACAGTGTAGAAGTTAGAGAGGTGGTGGTGTCAGCAGGCAGCGGCGATGTAGTGGTTTTGGGCCGTCGTTCCGGTAGTGCGCTGAACCTAGTGGCGGGTTCCACTATCAAAGGCACCTTCGTCAGCAGCCCGACCTTTAACACGCTCATAACGATAACCAACGGGACGGATGCAGACAACGCCCAGCAGCAGATAGATTGGCGGGCCTATGTGGAACTTTGGAGGGCAGACGTACCGTGGGGCCAACCTGACACGGGGGCACACAACAAACTATTGGGCACCTTTGAACTTCCCTATGTAGGGTCTAGCGAAGGCTACCGAGTGGACATTGCTCGGTATCTACAGCCGCTAGTCAGCATCCCTACTCCGGTGAGACCTTATACATCCACACTACAGCAGATCGGCGGCTTTGTCGGCTACCGATTGAAGTGCGGGGAATCCTATCGGGCGAGCGCAAGCGCAACGGCGGCACAGGTTAGAAGCCTAGTGGACTACGGGGTAAGGTGGGCAGCGCCTCACGCGGTTCCGTTAGCGATAGACCCAGGTAACAATTTAGACCGCTGGGCCGACACGCCGCGAAGTGTGTGGCACGAATGGCCGCAAAACAGAATCGTGCGAGCGGACGGGGTAAATATGCCAGTGTACTTTTGGCTGGCCGTACAGACCTCCACAGCCCAGCTCGTTAGTGCGCTCTTTACGTTCATCATGGCAGACGGCACGATACAAGCCGTTACCCGTGCGCTGGGGAGTATCACGGCTTCGGGGCTCTACGAATTGGAGCTAAGTGAAAGCGGCTCGCCGTACAATCAGTTAGTAGGGGAGTGGTTACGATGCACGGCAACGATTAGCGTAGCGAGTGTGAATCAAGTGTCATTTACGCTACAGAAAGACGCAAGCCGAGACGGGCGCAGGTTCAACACGTTACTTTGGAGGAACAGATACGGAACTTTTGACCTGTTCACCTTTGACGGATCACGCGAAGAGGCGATAGACCTAGACCGCGTAGAGTTCGGGCGGGCGACACTCCCCCAAGCCTCAGCGGGGTATTACGCAACGGTAGACCCGCCCGACCGGATAGGTGTAGCGGAATCGGGGCGGCTTGTTACTACAGCACGGCGTAGACTAGGGCTTAACAGTGGGCTAGTGGACACGGCTCACCACGAATGGCTGCTAAGTCTATTGCTGGCAAAAGAGGTCTACCTAGCGGATACCGTTGACGGAATCGCGGGGCCGCAAGATGTATGGCGCGCTTGCTCTATAGTTGACCAAGACTGGGCGCGGGACACTGAGGCGAATCTGTTTAACCTTTCACTAACCGTAGAGTACGGGTATGAGGAAGGGGTGCTCCGGTGAGTGTCGAAGTGTACCTAAATGACGGGCTTGCGGACTTAGGTGCGAACCAAGAGCCGCCGCTTATTTTCAAGCGAGCCTTTGACCCCGACGAGCTAGCGAGCCCTGCGGGCGACAGAGCCATATCCCTCAAGCTGCCACGGACGCTGAATAACATGGCGCTGCTAGGGAATGTAGAAGACGTGCAGCAGTCAGCGGCGTTCGCCCGATTGGGTGAAGTGCAGGTGAGGATTTTAGTAGAAGGGGTGCAGGTTCTAAGGGGCACCCTATTGATCAATAGAATCACCCCTACGGCGGTCGAATGCGGGGTGGTGGGGGATAACATCACTTGGGCTCAGGTATTCGCAGCGCGAAGCCTACGCGAAATAGAGAGCCTACCGTGTATAGACTATTCGGCGACGGCAAACCAAGGGGACGGTGTAACCCTGTGGGACTTGTGGCAGACAGACGAAGCGGATGGATTCGGGGTGCAGTTCCCTTTGGTGAGTTATGGTAACTTCCCCGCCGACCCTGCCAATACGAACACGAACCCGATTAACGGGGTAACGACAATCGCCGCAAGTGCTGGGGTGATCGACGGGGCGATATTGGACAACAGGTCAGCGTGGCCGATTGATGCGCTTGAGGTACGGCCAGCGGCGTATGTGCGTCCTGTTTTGCAAGCGATGTTTGAAGACGCGGGGTATGACGTGGAGGGCGACTTTTTCACCGACCCCAACTTTGCCGATTTAGTAGTGCCGTTTACGGATTCTCAAGATCAGCCGCCGATATGGAACTGGGGCCGATTAGGTGTAGGGCAGTTCAACGCATACGCACAGGGACTTAACTCGGCGCTAGGGACTTTCCCATATCTTAATGGCGGCGTATTTTTCCGTAACGCAGTCAGCACAACGACGGGAATAGCTGAGGGATTCTTTGCATCTTCTAGTCCGTTCAACACGCCGATAGGGCTAGCGGTTGGGCAGTACCGAGCCGAAGATGTTTTACGTGAGTGGTTTTTTAATGGGGCGGACGTGCTGCCATCGGTGCTAGACTATGTACGGGTTCCGTACCTATTCGCGCCCGAAGATGGCAGCTACAGAATGACGCTCGCGGGGGATTGGATAGACGTGTTTTACGATACGACAACCTTTGCCAGCCCCACCCCCGCAAGGGCGATAATCTACATCCGCAAAATGCCTGTGGGCTTTTTCGACGGGTTGACCTTTGACCTAGCAAATACCTTTTCGAGCGGCAACGATCTCGGCCTACCCTACCGAGCTGAGGCACGAACGGCGGCGGCGCTCACTCTCTCTACGGATGTATTCGCGGTAACGAGCCGCACGATGCAGGTGAACGCCCCAGGCACGGGAACTGACCCTAGAGCAGTTGCCTCGTTCACAATGGATACGGGGTGTGTGACTTTGAAGAAAGGCGAATGCCTAGTGCCGTTTATCGTAATGGCCTCAGACAACGAATCGGTAGCGGGGCGGCAAAGTTTTGTAAACTGCCAGAATAATGTACAGGCGAGCGTAACGGGGTGTGGTGGCAACGACTGCCTAAGTGTAGCAAGTGTCTTACCGGATGCGAACCAAGCCGACTTCCTCCGGTGGCTAGTAAGACTCTTTAACCTATACATAGAAACGGACGAACAGCGCAAGCGAGTGGGAATCTTCACCCGTGAAAAGTACATGGTGCCACAAGGGGGGGCGATTGAAATAGAAGCGGGCAGCGGAGAAATTCGGCCACCATCCCTAGCTAAGACCACTACTTTTTCGTTTGCACCGGAGGATGGTGAGGCCCTGTTCGCACCAGGCAGATATGACGTGAGCTACACAGCCGAGAGTGAGAATCTACGGGAGACGGCGGCGGTAGAAACGGGCTTCGCGGCAACTGCCATTCGTGGGTATGTCCTACCCACGCAAGGCACTACCCTAGACCTGCCTACGCTTAACACCTTAGACGAACTAAATAAGGTACTAGGGGAATTGGGGGATGCAAGCCAACAGGTGAGGCTGAGCTACACGCCACGCATTCTAAAATGGAAGGGGCTAGACACTAGACCTGTTTCGGATGGTCTTTACATCGGGGGCAAAAAGTACCGAGTGAACTACCCAACGGATAGCGGGAACTTTACCTATCCGAAAGCAGTCTTCGTGGACACGGGCGCGGCATGGGTGCTGAGCTTTGCAGATGAGCGGTCTTTACTTACGGAGTTTTATGCCCGTGAATTAAGAGAGAGAGAGCGGGGGCTAGAGATACGGGTGATCGCCAATGTGGACGCGGCAACGGTTCGGGCGCTAGGGCCGCGCGTTCCCGTAACGTTTGGGGGTCAGGTGTACCGACTGTTAGAGATTGAGGGCTTTGACCCGACGGGCAAGCGGCTAACAAAAATCAGACTAGCGAAAGCATAATGGCACAAGAGCAAGTAATTCTCACCCTTCGGGTTGACGGTGTAGACAAGGCCATTACCTCGGCCGAGCAGCTTAACTCTGAGATTAAAGAGCTAGAGCAACGGCTAGCCAGTACGGCGGTCGGGTCTAAGGGATACCGAGAGCTAAACACTCAGCTTACGGCAGCGCGACGGAGTGCGGCTCAGCTAGGGTCAGAAAGCAGAAGTGCATTTCAGAAATTAGACGGCGGCGTAAGCGCAGCGGTCAAGGGCTTTGGCGCACTAAGACTAGCGGTAGCGGCTACAGGTATTGGTGCCCTGATTCAACTAGCGGTCGAATTGTTTAACCGCTTCTCGGCTTTTGATAGCGTCCGTGACTTGTTTGAGCGCATCTCTGCGATTATCGGAACAGGTCTAAGCCAAGCGGTAAAAGCCGTGGTGCAACTGTTTGAGGGCGACTTTAGCGGCGCATTCAAGTCTTTAACTACAGACCTAGTGGCGGCGGTAAAAGAGACGGACAGGCTGACACAAGAGTTTCAAAAGCTAGAAGATGCTGAGCGGCTACAAGCTATTGCAAGTGCTGAGGCAAATAAGGAAATAACCAAACTACTCATTCAGTCTCGCCAACGTAACAGGTCTGAGGCGGAACGGCTAGCCTTGCTAGACAAAGCATCTGAATTGGAAATAAAGAACTTTGAAACAGAGTTAAAATTAGCGAAACAGCGCGAGGCGATATTTAAGCGTGAGGCAGAGATACGTGAGGGCGAAGAGTCTTTCTTGTTAAAAGCGCAGGAGGCAACGCGCCAACGGATCGCTCTCGAAACGGAATCACAGAACCTACTCGAAAAGATTGGGCAACGTCGGGCGGGGCTACTTGAGGCTCAGGCAGCAGAGCAAAAGAGACTAGCGGACGAAGCCAAGAAAAGACGGGAGGCCGAGATAGACGCGCAACTGGCACTAGAGAAGGCCCGCAACCAGTTGGCGGCGGCGCAGTTGGGGAACGCAAAGAATCTAGCCGCCGAGCTTGAGCGCATCCGGTTAAACGAGGCTACGGCGAACGCTGAGTTTCGGGCGCGTGAGCTTAAGGGCGAAAAGGTCCTGGCCGAAGAAAGAGCGGCGGTAGCGGAACAGTTCGCTAACGAGCGCCAAGCCTTACGGGATGCCGAGGCGGCAAAACAGATTGAGGCGCTAAAAGAAATAACCACGGCTCAGGTGCAGGAGCTTGAGGCGGTACGGGATGCGACCGACCAAAGCGCACAGGTAAGACTAGCCGCCGAACTCAAAGTGCTGAGCATTAAGCGGGCGCAGATTGAGGCCGACCGCGCTTTGAAGTTATCGGGTGAAGATTTATCCGAAACTCAGGTAAAGGCGATTAACGCTACAGCGGATGCAGCACTATCGGCGCTAGACCGTGCGTCGGCTGTCGTACAGGCGAGAGTAGGGAGAACACCAGGCGGGCTAATCGGGCAACTGTTTGGATTCAGTGAAAAAGACTTCGAGGAGTTTAATCAGCGAGTGCAGGATGTACAAGCCATTGCACAAGGGCTAGGGGAGACGTTCGCGGCGCTAGCTCAGGTGCAAGCGGCTCAGGCGGCGGCACAGATACAGGGGCTACAGGAACAGGCTCAGGTGGCGAGTGAGTTGGCGGACGAAGCGCAAAGCCAAGCGGATGCGTCAGCAGATCGGGCTCAGTCTATAGAGCAGAGACTGTTCACGGCGAGGGTAGACCAGCGGTCTAGGCTTTTGGCGTTGATTGAAAGAGAGCGACAAGCACAAGCGAGACAGAACGCCGAAGCCCAAGCGCAGACAGAACAGGCGAAAGCAAGGCAGGAGGAAATAAAGCAACTGCAAAAGGAACAGGCCGAGACGCAGAAAGCCTTGCAACTGTTTAACGTTATCACGAATACGGCTTCGGCTATCGTGGGATTCCTTGCGACACCAGGGGGAATACCTGGCACTATCCTATCGGTGCTCGCAGGAATAACAGGCGCGGCTCAGGCGGCGGCGATTGCTTCTACTCCTATCCCAACATTCGCGCAGGGGGGATTCACGGGATCGGGCTTTGGCCGTCGGGACGGGTCGGGATTTAAGCCAGCGGGCATAGTACACGAAGGGGAGTACGTGGTGCCCAAGTTTCTAGTCAACTCAAGCAGCACTAGACCGTTAGTAGCGGAGCTTGAGCAAGCGAGACGCAAAGGGCTCAAAGGGTATGCCGAAGGCGGGCAAGTGTCAGCACCGTCAGCGCCTCCGGTTGTCGTTGTCAGTGTTGAGGCGATAGACCGAGTGAGGGATGACGTGAACAGGGTGGACGTGCTCGCTAGGCTGTAACGTAAGTATCCTATACGGCCAACCGCCTATATGGCGCTCTAGCTTTGGGGCGTGGACAAGCTACCAGTTTACCGTGCCGTGTTGGCGGGCAAAAGCTCACAGGACGGCGTTACGGCGATTAGCTTGGTAGAGTCGCCCGCGATAGGGTACAACTTCATCGCACTTGAGGCCGAGACGAAGGCGCTACAGTTTAAGGCCGACGAGCCAAAGTATCTTTTGACTGGCCCCGCGTTGGTGCCAGGTTCGCGCATCTTTCGTAAAGACGAACAGTCAGGTGAAGGGTATTTTGTGGTGTTCGAGGAAAGCACGGTAGAGCTGCTCTCTCAGCAATTCGCAGAGAACCAGCGCACCCGTAGCCTGACCCACCAGCACGCGGATAGCATCTTAGACCAGACGGTAGTCGAATCTTGGGTAGTCGAAAACCCTGAGCTAGACAAGTCTAAGGCTTTGGGATTCAACGTGCCGAAGGGTACATGGATGCTGAGCGTAAAGGTTACACCTGACTACTGGCAAAAGCATATCGCCACGGGCAAGATTAAGGGCTTTAGCGTAGAGGTTTCGACCCTGCTAGAGTTCGACAGAAAGACAAAAACAGACTCAACGCTAGACCGCTTTATGAATGTAATCGATAAGCTCGTGGCTAAGTTCGAGGGCGAGCAGCCCGCCGAAGGGCCTACGGAAACCAGCTTTAGTGCTGAGGTGGACGGCAAGCCCGCTATCGTTACGATTGACGCGAAGGGCCGCGCTTCGTATAACGACGGCAAGAAAACCAAGCCCCTCAAGAATGGCATTTACAAGCGCGGCGAAAACACCTATGTAGTGGTGGACGGGCGCGTACAGAGCCTTGAGGAAATCCAATTCAGCGCCAACCCCGACGCGGCTACCACGGAACAACTGGAGGCGATGACGGTGCTTACCCCCGACGGCTCGGCGATTCTCTTACCCGAAGCAAACGAGCAAGGCGTAGTGGCATTCGACGTAACGGACGCACAGGGTAACGTAGTGGGAAACATGGTGTTCACCCCAAGCGTGGGCGCGGCTGAAACAAACCCTTCGGATAGCTCTGAGCCTGTAACCGACCCCGATGAGGTGGCCTCGCTGAGCAAGTCGCTGAAAGAAATTACGGGCATACTCGCTGAGCAAGCAAAAGCTACACAGGCGCTACAGAAAGAGGTGCTAACGCTGAAAAACGCGAAGGTGCCCGCTGACCGCCGTAGCCCCCAAGAACTTGACCCCACGGGTGAGCCAACGCGGCTTTCCGTGAAAGACTACTTCGCCGAAAAAAAACAACAATCTAACTAACCGTTATGCCTTTAACTGCTAACCCCGTCGTATACAACGGCGAAGACACCAACCTACTCGTAGCCGAGACGCTACGCGGCACTAACCTTGTAGCGAAGTCGGGCCACCGAGTTCTACAGGGCTACAAGTCAACAGCTCACTGGGGTACGCTTGAGGGCGACGCTTGCTTGGGTGCATACGAACTGTGTGCTACCACGATTCAAGATCAGCGGTATGAGGAGTATTCCACTCCGCTCACTCGCTTTCAAGCCAACTTCCGCATCCGCCACGATTCACTTCGCGCTACCCTGCGTGAAAAGTACTATCGTGCGGGTCAGTTGAACGGCTCGTTTCTGGATGATTCTGAGGTGCAGCGTTTGCTCTTGGACATTATCACCAAGAAACTCGGCACGGCGGCTGACCAGATTCTAATGCGCGGCGGTAGTTACTACGCCTTCGGTGACGGGTGTATTGACTTGAACCTCTTGCAAGGGATCATGGCCCAGCTGCGTAACGACAACAACGTACCGGAGGTAGTGGCGACGGATTCCACGACCGTAGCAACCAGCCCAACTACTGGCGTGTTTTCGGCCTTTGACCGCGCTTTGGCGGCGCTGCCTGAGTACCTGCGCTTCACGTCTGACCCTGAGCGCAAACTGAAAATCTACGCTTCGCCCACCGTGGCCCAAGCGTTCCACCGCTCAATCAGCCAGATCGGCGGCGGTAGCTACTACGTGGCCATCACGCAAGGCGGCTCGCCTCAGTTCGTTGCCAACCAGACCTACCCTACGGGTCTACACGGTGACGGCATGATCGAGGTAGTTACGCTTTCGGAGATTCCCGCTGGCAAGTTCTACATCACGTGGCCTGGTAACATCGGCATCTTCTACGATGACGCTAACGACTTCGCTAACGTGCTGATGGTTGACGGACGTAACAGCGTCGGCATCTGTGACTACGTTGAAATGCGCGTGAACGCTCTGATGGGTGTTGACGTGTTCCGCCCCGAAGAGGCAGTAGTGGCCATCTAATCAAATAACGCTTATGTCATGCACTGCGGGCGCTTGCCTACTTACTACCGGACTTAACGCCGCCTGTACCAATCGGGCGGCGGGGGGCAACCGAGCACGGATATGGGTGATTAACCGCTGTCAGGTTGTAGACTTCGTGAGCTACGGCTACAACAGCGAGAGCACCATTACGGGCTTTACGTTGTCGGCTGGCGCAGTGTGGCGGCGCGTGAGTGCCCTGCGCAACACCGTAACCACGACTGAGGATGTAGTGGACATCTCGAACGCTGTAACGCAAACGGTGTCGTTCTCAATCGGCAAGTTCGGTGACGACATCGACAAAGAGGATGCAGCCGCCCAGGTGATCGACTTCCTTAACGACATCAAGAACCAAGACGAAGGTTTGGTGGTGGTGGTCGAGGATAACAACGGTGTGCGGTTCCTTTACGGCGAAGATTCGGGCCTATTCATTCAGGCACCATCTAGCCGCACGTCGGGCGCTGCATTCACTGAGGTAGCGACTACTGCTTTGGTTCTCGCCGGAGGTAACAGCTCTTACGGTAAAGTTCTCGCCCCTAGCGTAGTGCTGACCGTCTAAAATTCTTTCTAGGAGTGGTTTAGGTTATGAGGGGGCGGCGAGGGTTGCCCCCTTTTTTTGAAGTAACATGATACCCTGGGTAGAGCAAGCTGAAAACGCCATTGTGCTGTACGAGCCCGTAAGGCTGGCAGGGATGGTGCGCGTTAGGTTTACTCCGCCTTATGGGTCTAGGTTCACGGAAATTATCGCCTTCCCTAGTGAAGTGGAAGACTTGAGCCATGCGGTTCGGCTCAAGTTTACGGACGTGTCTATCGCGGCAGAGGGTACGGCTATTGGGCGGGTGGCGCTATACGCAAAATTCGGGCGGGCGCTGTTATCTTGCAGCGTGGAAAGCCGTGCGGATGTATTCTCAGATTGGGCGGCTGATTGGACGGGCCTTATTCAAGTTAAGCCGTTATGACGCTGGGCCTATTCAACGGGACGGGAAGCCGGCATAGCGACCCCACGCTAGCGGGCGTTAGGGGCGTATGGGTGAGCCGGAGAATGTGGTGGCAGTACTTTACGTCTGAGGTTACTTCGGGTCAACAGCGGGGCCGCATTACGGGCTACGGGGCCTATCTACCGAAATGGATATTCGTAGCAGGACAAGGGGCGCGGGCGAATTGGAACGAGCGGAGAACGGACGCACCTGCTAAGGCTTTTGAGCAAGAGGTGCAGTTTAGGTCGAATCACTTGAACGCTGAGCGGTCGGACTTTTTTGAAAGATTAGCGAGCTGCCCTGACTTGATGGTGCTGTTATGTGACGGCAACGGGAGATTTTGGATGGTCGGGGAGGATGCTGGACTTAGAACGAACTGGACAGGTAAGACGGAGAATGTACAGGGGTATGAGATTACGATAACGGGCCAGCAGCGATTCCCCACGAGAGAGGTAGCGGGCGACGCGGCTCAGCTAATGATTCAGTCTGACCCTACGTCTGTTTCACCGGAGGCGGCGGCGATTCTTGACCCCGAAGATTTAGCCTACTTAGGTTTGGACGATTCGGGCTGCATTGTGTTGGGCCAGAATCCGGTTACGATCTGCTGTGGTTCGGGCGGTGGGATTAGCGAAGAAGAAGTGCAGACGCTGATAGACAACGCACTTGCGACCTTAACGGCCTCGGACATTTCATTCACTCCTACGGGCTCACTAACGGCGACGAATGTGCAATCGGCGATTGCACAATTAGAGCAAGGGGTGGTAAATTCTCTCATGCCTATCGCTACGAACGTAGCCCGATTAGACGGCGTTAACGACCACTTTACGTGGAACACGGCGGGGGCCGCACTGCCGAATGAAATGACGTTCACGTGTTGGGTGAAGGCGGATGCTATCGTAAACAGCAGGGCGCTGTTCACCACTAACTACCTAAACACGGGTACGGATACTATCTGTTTTGCGCTGGGGATAGGGTCAACGGGGCCACAGCTTACGCGGCGGGCGGCGGCGACGGGCGCGACTGTTCTAGCTTATGCGATTCCGCCAGAAGCTAATCAGTTCACGCCCCTACTGTTAGGCAACTGGGTACACGTTGCTTTCCGCCTCCGCCGCATTGCCACAACCTACGCAGATATATGGGTTAATGGCCAGCTATTTCAGTTTGGGTCTGCCTTTGCTCTCCCCCCAACAAACTACGGCACTACTGCTGGGTTCGGGAATAATGTAGGGGATCAGTTCTTTCGTGGGTGCTTTTCCAACTTCACGCTACACAGTCGGCTCTTAACTAGAGATGAAATGCTGAGCCTAGCTCGGCGCGGTAGGGCGTTTTCTGTTCCCGCTTCGGGGCTTATTGCTCACTGGCCGTTTGAGTCTATCGGTGCAACAACACCAGACATAAGCGGCAACGGCAACACGTTAACGGCGGTCAACGGGCCACTACAGGAGACCATGAACTAATGCAGGTATTTAATCAATACGCAGTAGTGCCGAGTGGCAGCCAGCTTACGCTACAGTACACCTATACGTGGCCTGTCAGCGTGGGATGGACAGGGCTTGAGTGCCGTGAGTTCACTGAGGCACAGAAAGAGGAAATACTGAGCTTGGGCGGGCTTATTTTTGCAGACCCTAACGAATACATGAAATGGCTTCACTCCTAGACCAAGCTCAGCTACCTGGGATGCCGATGTTCTTCTCGGTGAGCCTTAACGGGAAGGCTAAGAGAACGCCCACCCTAGACCAACGGGACACTAGGGGCTGGGTGAAGTACGGCCAGCGCAACCAGTTCCCTGACGAGATCGTAGAAGTTGCCAGAATGAGCCCCACGGTGGCAGCGATTCACAAGCGGTATGTAGACTACACGGCGGGCGAAGGGGCGATGGTGGTTAAAGCAGACGGCTCACCGTGGCCCGAAGCTCAGGCGTGGGCTAATTCTTTGGATGACGGGGCGGGGCTAGAAAGCCTAGTGTTTTCTGCTGCACATGACTGGTGGCTATTTGGAGCGTTCTCATTTCAAGTCCTTTGGGGTGAGGTAGACCCGAAGGTAAAGGACGTGCTGAGGCAGGACTGGCAGAACATCCGCTTGGGGTATTCGGCGAAACCGGACGAGGATGATGAATACGAAAAAGGGGTATGGGTGAGCCCGTTGTGGAGCAAGTACACTAAGTCTGTTTATGAGCCTAAGTTTTACCCGTACTTTAGAGAGGGCGAGCCAAAGATGGTGCCTGCATTCTTTGTCGAGAAAGCCTACACGGCGGGCTTTGATTCCTACCCGCTGCCTCCGTGGTATTCGGGGTATAAGGCGGGCCAGACGGAGGCGGAGCTAGAAACAATGCGGTACAATCTCGCCGAGCGGGCGATAATGCCGTCGGGGGTTTTGGAAGTCCCTATGGCACTAGACCCTGAGAAACGGAAAGAGTTTGAGCGACAACTAAGGGAAGAGTTTACCGGAGCCGATAATGCTGGCAAGGTGTGGCTAATCCCCAACCCTATGGGTGCTGAGGGGGCGAAGGTGAATTTTACGCCGTTCACAAACGGCCCTCAAGATCGTGACTTGAGGAATCTACAGGAACAGGTGCAAGCCTCAATCGTGAAAGCTTTTGCGCTACCTAGCCCTACCCTAATCGGGCTACCTGGTGGGGCTTCGTTGGGAGGTGACGGGGGAACGATTGAGCGGGCCAGCTCAGAGCTTTACTCGAAGGTTATCAAGCCTGCACAAGGCAGAATCACTAGGGCGCTAGAGATGATGCTTAACGCGGCGGGATACTCTAACGCAGTCGTAAAAATTAAGCAGAGCTACCCTGGCTTTGACGCTGAGGGCAATGCATTAACAGCAAGCGTGGGAGTTTCGGGTGCTTTGGCTCAGGCGACTACGGCCTTACTCGCGGCAGTACAACAGAAACAACTAGGGCCGGACGCGGCGCAAGTTCTATTGGAGCAGCTCGGCTACTCGGCAGAAAAGGCAAAACGGATGGTGGACTCACAGTTATCTCTATTAAATGGCGCTGCTCCTAACCCAAGCCCAGCTAACTGAGTTCTGCCCAGTCGGGCACTCAGTGCAGTGGGAACACGGCCCCCACCAATCCGTTCGCGCGGTAGAGGATAGCTACTTGCGTCCTTTGCTCTGTGATGAGCTATTCGACGAAGTAAAGACCGAGTTTGAACTAAACGTGCTGAGCACGGCTAATGCTCTACTTTACAACACGTACATAGTTCCCTATCTAGCGTGGAAGTCTTACTGGCACTTCGTTAAGTTTAAGTCCTATCAGACTAGGGATCAAGGTGTGGTAACGCCCACGGGTCAAAACTTCGGCGCACCTGACTTAGCCGCTATCGCCAACATAGAGCAGAACGCGTTAAGCCAAGCCCAGTCTTACGAAGCTAGGCTTAGAAAATTCCTATTAGAGAACTCAGCCGACTACCCTACATGGGGGGTGAACTGTTCCTGCTCTCAGACTAAACCACTAGACCCATTCATCGCGGCGGTATGAAATTGTTTGTCGGGCTCCTACTGTTTCAGCGACACCACAACGAGTATCTGCTAAAGCAGTGGATAGACGGGCTACACGCTTCGGAGGTCGGGGTGCACTCTGCGACAGGTTATATAGGTACGGAGTGGCGGGACAAACTAGTGCCGACCCAACCTACATCTTGGGCGCAGACGATGTTAGCTCATTACGCTCTTTACGATGCGTTTCTAAAGTCAGACTGTGACCGATTCATACTGTTAAGCGAGTCGTGCTTTCCGATTGAGGAGCCCGAAGTGGTTTTCGACGAGCTAGAAAAACAGGGCGATGCTGCGCTTCTAATGCAGTACATTACTCACCCTCACCTGAACGGCAATAAGCAGTGGTTCAAGCCGACGCACAACTGGCGGCGGGTACACCCTCACGCGCATAACGTTTTAGAGTTCCACGAGCAGTGGTACAGCTTGCCTAGAGACCTAGTGCATCAAATGTGCCAGCCCGACGTGAGGGCATGGACGCAGAAGTGCTTTGCCAGATCGGGCGGCGACAATGAAATGTTTGTAGCGACCACGCTCAAGTTTCTCCAGCAGTCACATAGGGTTAAAGAGTACCCGCTGACCTACTGTAAATGGGAACATTCAGTGTCCCACCCCAACGTTCACTACGTTGTCGATAACCAATTTGTTAAATCTCTGCGCGAACAGGGCTTTTTGTTTGCCCGTAAGATAGTGCAGACCTCAGTTGTATCCGCAGACCTTAGCTTTGTGAAAATGGCACGTAAGAAAAAAGAGCAGAAGCTGGCCGAGGGCGTGAACCTTGTGCCTGTGATTCTGACTAACGACCCGACTAAGCAGACAGTTTTGGACTTAGTGGAATCGCTAGGTGAGGATACCTTAGTGGCGAACTGGGGGCACGGTGGGAACATCCCACACGAAGGGCACTTCACGGCCCACGCGAACGCCGCTATTGACCTAGCGATTGCGAAAGGGGCTACACACGTTTGGATGCTGAGCGATGACGTGGTAATCGAATACGGTCAACGTGCGGCGGTTGGGTCGGCGTTGTCTGATTCTCAGATAGGGATGTACACGGCGGCGTTCAACGCTAACTACCAGTTCCTACACTTCGGCGGGACTGAGGGGGTTAGAGACGTGCCCTTTGTAGAGCCTACGGCTTTCGTTATTTCAGTCGCGGCGTGGAATGAGATAGGCCGACTGAATGAAATTTTTGTGAGGGGCTGGGGCGTGGCTGAGGACTATTGCTTACGCCTTCGCGCAGCGGGGTATAGGACGGTAGTGGACGATAGGTCTAAGATGCACCACCACCACAAACAGACGGTAAAGCACGAGCCCGATTATGAGGCGAAGGGCATGGAAGAGTTTAGGCGAATGAAAGAGCTACACGGTGCGGCGTGGCCTGTCAAACTACACGAAAACTACCCAGGCACTACGAGCTGGTTTTTACAACACTACCATAAGCACGGGACTATCTAATGCCTGAGCTAATTCGCCTCCTAATGAGCAACGTGGTGTTGCTACAGTTCACGAAAGTGACTGACGGGCGGAACCGTTTTGCGATTGCGACGCTAGACCCGCGCAGGTACACGTATGCGTTTAAGGGCGGGAGTGCCCCGAACGTGCCAGGACTTTTCAGGTATTGGGACATCGCACTAGGTGAGTGGCGGTCTTTCTACCTCAGCAACGTAGGCTCTTACTCAGTTGTACCAAATAGATGATAGACGAAATTAAAGCGCATTGGTGGTGGCTTACGGCGTTAGGCGCGGCGATAGCGGGGGGTGTGCGGTGGCTCTTCGGGATGCAGGCTCAGATAGACCACCTGACGAAAGAGCGAGAAAAAGACAACGAAGAGCGGGCGAGCCAAAAGAAACACATCGAGCACTTGCTAGATGTTAGCGCCCGCACTGAAACAAAGCTGGACTTCGTAGTAACCTACCTAACGAAAGAATGAATTTCATCGCCAAAGCACTAAGCGGAACGGACGGCAACGGTGGGCTCACACCCAGCTCGAAACGATTGCTTGCCCTAGCCTCATTCATTATCGCCGTCGTAGCGGGATTCACCGACCGACTTGAGGTAATGCAGACGTTTCTAATGGCAGCCGCCGCGCTCAGTGGGCTGACCACGATAGATGCGTTTGTTTCCCGTAGGTTTTACAACGGCTCGAAAGATGCTTAGCTGGCCCGTAACCCGCCCGCGCATGACTTCGGCGTTTGGCAACCGCGCTAACCCCGTGGCCCAGGGTACTCAATTCCACCCAGGTATAGACATAGTGTCGAATGACGGCGCTAGGGTTCCGGTCTTAGCGGCGGCGACGGGTACGGTAGTTAGGGTGGATGTGCCAGGCAACGGCGGCGGCTACGGCTTTCAAGTCATTATCGACCACGGGCTGATTGACGGCGCTAGGCTGTACACTCAGTACGCACACCTGCACGGGCCGCCAAAGGGCACTAGAGTTGAAGATTCGAGCATCTGCGTAAAGAGGGGCGAAGTGGTGAAGGCAGGCCAACAGATCGCCCTAATGGGCAACACGGGCGTAGGCACGGGAATACACCTTCACTTTGAGGTTCGCAGAAATTCACCAAAGGCCCACTCGGCGGGCGGTGAAGTGGCGAACCCGCTCACGTATCTAAAGTCCTAGCCCATGTATTCCTCCCTAGACTACAATTTAGTTGCCTTGCGGGCGACTAGCTTAGAGGTACTAGTGGAGGTCTTAGCCGAGTTTCACACCCTCGCCCGCGAGCTTGCAATGACGGGGGTAGGGACACAGGTTTACGTGCGGCACACCACTACGGGATACGCGGTGTTCACCATCAAGCGCCGCAAGGTTGTGGCTTCACGTCCGTTACTTGAGCAGATATGTCCGAACTAAGATACCTACCTACCCAAGCTCAAGTAGACGAACTCCGTAAGGCATTCGGGGTCGAGAAATTGGAGGCGTTCCTGCTCGTTTCAAACGCGCTAGGGAAGACGTTTAACCTACACGAGCTACAGTCTTACCGTGAACTGAGTAAGTACCTAACCGAGCACCCGCCTAATGTTTGAGGTCAGTAAGACGGATAGCACCATACTGGTGAGGCTGCTTGAGTTCAGCAAGCGACACATTCACTACGACGTTTTCGACGCTCACTGGGACAACCCGAAATGCGACAGGGCCAAGCTAACTAAACACCTTAAATGGGTGGTAAAGAATGGTGGGACGCTAGGCTTCAAAGGCGATTTATTTTGCGCGATGCAGGGCAAGTACGATCCTCGCGCTAGCAAGTCTGACATTCGCCCCGAACATCAAAACGCTAGGTACTTAGACTCACTTGTAAGCACGGCGGCTGAATGGTTCGCCCCCTACGCCCCGTACATAACCGACCTGTGCTACGGCAACCACGAAACGGCAATACTCAAGCGGCACGAGGTAGACCTAATTGAGCGGCTAGCTGAGGCGCTGAGGCCTCACGGGTTCAAAGGGGTGGTCGGAAACTACGCAGGCTTTCAGATGTTCACGGTTATCTCAGGCAGTGATAAGGCTAGCTGCCGACTTAGGGGGTACTATAACCACGGCTTTGGCGGCGGCGGGCCAGTCACGAAGGGATTGATAGACTTTAGCCGAACAGACGTATATCTAGACAACGTTCACTACACGTCTATGGGGCACGTTCACCAGCTCACGTCGGATAAGACTACTGTGGTAAAGGTTAATGAGCGGGGCGATATGGTGAGCTACGACCGCTGGCACCTTAGATCGTCAACCTACAAAGAAGAGTACAAGGTGCTAAACGGCTACCACATCGAGAAAGGGCGCGGGCCGAAACCGTTAGGGGGCTGGGCCTTTGAGGTACGGAGGGTCAGGGCTGGTGACAAAGTAGCAATCAAAATGACACCTATCTGCCTAGACTAGTAAACCATGCGCCTCTTTTCTTTAACAGCCGCCGCCCTTATTCTCGCTAGCTTAACTAGCTGCTCACGGCACGTACAGAGGGCCTACGAACGCACCACGGTAGAGACTGAGGTAAGCACTAGCTCAGAGGCTTCCGTGTCAACTGAGGCCCTGTCTGAGGCCGTGAGGATGGATAGCGTAGCCCTCAAGTCTGGCACGTTAGAGATAGAGCTTACCGTAGACAGTTCGGGTCGGGTGAACATACCAGGTGTAGGGATAGTCGCGGCCCAGCCTGGCACTACGTTTAAGGTGAAGGTCGGGAGTACCGATAGCACGGCGGTACGCAGATCGGCTGAGGTGAGCGAAACGCGGCGGGATTCTACGGGCAAGTCAGACTTGAGGTCGCAAACTGCGACCGATGCGGTTATTAAGACCCTAGACAAGGTGAGCACGTCAGGGCCTCCGTCGTGGCTGTGGTGGGTGGTGGCCCTAATCGGGGGCGTGGTGGCTGGCCTTATGGCGCGGCGTAAGGGGAAATAAAAAGCCCCACTAGTCTGTATCCTAGCGGGGCCGCCGCTACACTAAGCCCTCTGCCAGGAGCTGCCACAAAGCTACAAAAATAAACGGCCCCATTGCTGAGGCCGTCGTGCTTTTGGTGCTACCGCAAGCTGCTTAGAAGGTGGGGCCGACCTAGACTCTCGGTCACGGCGAAGCGAACTTCGCGGCGGGATTCTAACCCGCGTCAGAGGCTTTCGCCTCACGGCCCGCTGTGGACACAGTGGGAGTCGAACCCAATCTTTTTTATTGCAAGTAAGGCGCTCTTGCCGTTGAGCTACTGGCCCGCACAAAGATAGGCAACTAACCGGTAATACCGGATAGTTCAACTGCGTAGGTCTTAGCGCAAACTATGTATAAGGATGCGCTCGGTACGCATAGGGATAGCGATTTGCCTATTCCCGTACATACTTCGCGTTTCTGTTCATAACGTGTTAGTAACTTATTCTGCCCTTGCCCCTTGCTTATTAGCGAGTTGCTAGTATCTTTACGTCATAATCACTCACCCACTTTTACCCGATGTACGAAGCCCGCCAAACCTCAATGACGCGCGTAGCCGACCTAGTTCGGCAAGGCAAAATGACCCTAGATGAAGGCAATGTCGAGTATGTGCGGATAGACAAGGTTCGCCTCGTGATGCGCAGCCTGCCCGCTAGTGTTCGCAAGGCCCTTAACGAAGGCGTAAAGGCTGGCAAGCTAGGCCACCTCAAGAAAGACGGCCTCAAGCCGGAGGCCTATTTTCACCCCCTGCACAAGGGCACCGCAATCTTTATGCGTGAGAATCGCCAGCGGGCAGTGTGGGCCGCTACTGGCAAGATTATCGTCCCGCATTCAAGTTTAGAGTAGTGTGATTCTGGGGCTGGCACAGGCTGGCCCCTATCTTTTAACCCCCCTTTTTTCATGGATTCTAAATCACTCACAGAACTCAGAGCCCAGCTACCGCGTGCGTGGCGGGCGAAGATCGCCAAACGGGTAGGGTGCGACCCCTCCTATGTAGGCAACATCCTAAACGGATACACACCCAGAGACGGCGAGAAGTACCGCAACGTACTGAACGCCGCCAAGCAACTCGCCGCCGAACACCAAGCCGCTATCAAAGCATAGCCCCATGTTCCCTGTAATCTACCTCAAGAGCGACAACGGCATTAGTCAGTGGCGACTAGTCAAGGCTGAAACGCCGGACGAACAAGCCGAGTGGAACGGCATGAGCGTTGACCGCTGGGGCACTATTAGCCTAGACATGGGCCGATATGCACCCTACTCCCGTGACGTAGTCCCCGCCACTGAGGCCGAGTTCCTAGTGATGTACAAAGCCGCCCAAGAAAAGCAGCTACAGGAGCGCACCCTGTGCATCGTCCAGCAGACCGAAAACGCGAAGCAAGCCGAACGCCTAACCGAGACTACCCTATGAAAGCAGAAGAAGTTTCAACCATCCTTGCCGCCCACAAAAAGTGGCTAGGGGACGAAGAGGGCGGTAGCCATGCCGACCTGCGCGGTGCCAACCTGAGCGGTGCCAACCTGCGCAATGCCGACCTGAGCGGTGCCAACCTGAGCGGTGCCGACCTGAGCGGTGCCGACCTGCGCGGTGCCAACCTGCGCAATGCCGACCTGCGCGGTGCCAACCTGAGCGGTGCCAACCTGCGCGGTGCCAACCTGCGCGGTGCCAACCTGCGCAATGCCGACCTGCGCGGTGCCGACCTGCGCAATGCCAACCGCATTGCAGTCTTTGGCCCCGCGCCCAGCAGCGGTCGGCTAGTCTATGCCGTGGCTCACGAAAACGGGCTGTTGTGGCAAGCGGGCTGCTTTTGGGGCACAAGCGAAGAGCTAGCTGCAAAAGTCGCTCAAGTCCATTCGGGCAAAAACCGCGACTGGTACGAGGCCGTAATCGCATTAGGAAAACTTCAGCTTACCTAGCCCATGCACCACCCCGCCGACCCCCGCTACGTGCCTACCGAGACAATCTCAGGCTGGCCGCGTAAAGACTACTGCGGCACCGCCGCCGACGGTAAGGTAGAGTGCTGCCGCTGCCAAAAGGTAGAGCAAGCCATTCACATGGAGTACCACACCTACCGTAACCCAGGTTGGCCCGAAGAGGCTGGCTGGTTCCATGAGTGGTGTTGGGAAGATGCTCAAGCCGACATGGAGGCACGTCACAACCTAGTCATATTCTTTGGCCCCGACCGTGTACGCTGACCTCGAACTCTACGGCATTGTGCTGCCCTTGTGCCTGTACAGCTTCGGCCTATCGGTCTGGATTGTCAGCCTACTGCTCAGTGCCGCCGCTAAGAATTTCCGTTCACTCTTTAACCCTCACCCCCCTAAGTGACCTTTAACCAATTCCTCTCCCACGCGGGCATGATGCCCAGCGAGGGCAACTACCCAAGCAAGCGGCTCACGAAGCTGCCAGAGAGCACAGGACTGAGCCCGTTGTGGCGCAGTAACTACGAACGCATCAAAGCCGACCTCGCCGCCGCTAACCCTAACCTCACCAAGAAAAAATGAGCTTCACATTCAAAAAGGCCAGTAAGGCCCAAGCTAAAGCCCGTGTAGCCCTTATGGGGGTAACGGGTTCGGGCAAAACCTACACCGCCCTCAAGATCGCCACCGACATGGGCGGCACTATAGCCGTGATAGACACAGAGCACAGCACGGCTTCTAAGTACGCCGACACGTTCACCTTTGACACCCTCAGCCTAAACAGCTACGAACCGGATACCTACGTTGCCGCTATCAAAGCAGCCGAAGGCTACGACGTGCTAGTGATAGACTCCCTGAGCCACGCATGGGCAGGGAAGAACGGGGCGCTCGAACAGGTTGACCAAATCGCCAAGCGGTCGAACTCCGGTAACAAGTTCACGGCGTGGGCAGACGTGACCCCGATGCAGCAGCGGCTAGTCGAAGCGATGCTGAGCTTCCCTGGCCACCTGATTGTAACAATGCGCTCCAAAATGGAGTACGTGCTAAAGGACAACGGCAAGGGCAGACAGGCACCCGAAAAGGTAGGGCTCGCCCCGATTCAGCGCGACGGGATTGAGTACGAATTTGACGTGGTGGGCGAGCTGAACCTTATGCACGAGCTAATCATCACCAAGACGCGCTGTAGCGAGTTGGACGGGGCTATCGTGCTCAAAGGTGAAGGCATAGGAGCTACCCTAGCCGAGTGGCTCGCAGACGGCGTAGCGCCCGTAATGATGCCCCTAAACGCAGACCAAGCGGTGCAAGATGCCAAAGACCTTGCCGCCCTCGAAACCGAGTGGAACAAGTGGAAAGACCAAGCCGAAACCGAAGGCTGGCTAGACCCATTCAAAACCGCCGTGAAGAATCGCAAGGCCAAGCTCACCCCTACCCTACAGCCAAAATGAGCCACGAACGCATCATAGCCCAAATTGAGGCCCTACCCGCTAACCCTAGTGAGGTAGACCAGATAGCCGCCGTCTTAATTGACAACGTGCTAGAAGGCAACTCTGAGGCCCTACCGCTGCTCTTACGGCTAAAGAGTTGGGGGCGGCTACAGAAGGCCGTGGCTGAAGCGATAGCCCCCATTGCCGCGAAGGAATTGGCGGCACGGGGGAAAGACAACCAGATGCTCGGCTACCGTATGTCTGTTACGTCTACCACTACCTACGACTACTCTGGCTCACCCGAATGGCAACGACACAAAACCGAAGAAATAGAGGCAGCGGAAAGGCGCAAATCTGTAGAGTATGAACTCAAGCGCTTTGCCGATCTTGGCGAGGTAGCCGAAACAGCCACAGGCGAGGTACACGCCGCCGCCGCCGTGAAGAGTTCAAAGCAAGGCGTAAGCTTCACCCCCCTAGACCGCCCAAGTGACCACTGAGGAAAGCCTACACATCGAGTGTTTCAAGTGGTGGCAGCTACAGTACGGCAACCGTAAAGAGGGCCTGCTCTTTCATGTGCCCAACGGCGGCACCCGCCACCTATTCGAGGCCACCAAGCTCAAGCGCATGGGCGTTACCCCTGGCATCCCCGACCTAGTGCTAGTCCTGCCCTACGGGCGCGTCTGCTGGTTCGAGCTGAAGGCCCCAAAGGGGCCAGTACGTTCATCGCAAATCGCGATACACGATAGGCTCAGAGAGTGCGGCCAGCAGGTGTACATCGTGAAGTCCTTTGACGCTTTCGAGCAGATCGTGAATGCCCTTTACGCGAACGGGTAAGCCAGCCTAGCCCAACACTAGCCCCGCTCTACTACAGGGCGGGGCTTTTCTTTGTTGAAATAAATCTTACGGGGTGTTGCGATATGTTAGAAATACCTTTTATGTTTGTGGTATGGAATACCCCAAGCCCCCAAGAGGTGTGATTCAGGCGACGGCTACCCGCGCAAGCTGTAGCTACTTCTACGCATGGCAGGTCTTGCTAGGCAAGGAGCGCCGAGAGACGATGGTAACGGCCCGGATCTGGAAAGCCTACCGCGAGATCATGGCCGAGAATTTCCCGAATAAGACGGCTTAAATGCAAAAGGCTTATTATATGCGCCTCAACATAGGCGACTTGCATAGCTCGCCCGCATGGCGAATTATGAAGCCAATTCAGCGCGGCGCATATATTGAGCTATTTACCCTTTGCTTTGGTGCGGGCGGGAAGCTGCCCAACGATCCAGAGCAGTTGCGCCTAATGAGCGGCATGACGGTTAAGGAATGGCGTAAGTATGGGGGCCTTGTTTTGGCTCAGTTCGAGCCGCACACCGACGGAGATGGAACGCTGACGCAGTCCCGCGTCGTAAAAGAACTGATTGCCATAGCGGAAAAGGGCGACAAGGCAAGGGCTTCGGCCTCAGCACGTTGGACGCATTCACCGGATGCGAACGCATACCGAACGCAAAGCGAAGGCAATGCTAGACAGAAGACAATAGACAGAAGACAGAAGACAGATAGAATACCCCCTACCCCCAAAGGGGCTTTGGACTACTCCCTACCCTTAGACCTCATGGCAGACCCTAAGCTAGTCGAGGCATGGGGCAGGTGGAACACGCACCTAGCGGAAAAGAAAGTAAGGCGAACGCAGAGCGCAATTAGTGGGCAAATAAACAAATTGAGGCAATTAGGTGCATTAGCAGTATCTACTATTGACAACTCAATAGCTGGTAATTATCAAGGGCTTTGGGAGCCAAAGCAACAATTCGGCGGCAATTCTCAATCTACTCCGCAACAAACTAGCCGTGTACCCCGCCAAGCCCCCCGACTGCAATGACACAGAGAATCCCACCTCAGGCGCTTGAGATTGAGCAGGCCGTACTCGGCGCGGTTATGCTACAGCGGGACGCACTCGTTCGCGTAGCTGACCTGCTGACACCGGAGATGTTCTACTCGCCAAAGCACCGCACGATCTACGGGGCTTGCCTAGAGCTGAGCCAAGAGGGCAGCCCGATAGACATACTCACCGTAACCCAAAAGCTACGCAAGCAGGGGCTCGCCGATGCGTCGGGCGGGGCATTCTACCTCACACAGCTAACGAGCCGAGTGAGCAGCGCGGCTAACATAGAATTTCACGCTCGCTCGCTGGCCGAGAAATGGATACTTAGGGGGCTGATTGAGCTTACCCAAAAGGTAGCAGACAAAGCCTACACGGAAGAAACGGACTGTTTTGACCTACTCACCGAGGTAGATAGCGAGCTAGTGCGGCTGGGCCGCGTATCCGATTCGGGCAAGGCTGTTAAGCATAGGGACGCGCTACGGTTAATGCTCAAGAATCTGGAGGATGTAGCGGCGGGCCGAGCTGCGCCCGCCATATCCTTTGGCTTCAAAGAGATAGACTACCTGATGAACGGCGGCGGTCGGGCAGGTGATCTAATCATAATCGGGGCGCGGCCAGGTATGGGCAAGTCGAACCTAGCCGTGAACATCTCAATGAACGTAGCTCGGCAAGGGCACCCCGTGTACTTCGTATCGCTTGAAATGAGCACACAGCAGCAGGTTGAGCGAACGGCGGCGCTGACTAGCACCACGAGCATGGGCCGCATTAAGGCACCTAAGCGGCTACAGTCAAGCGACTGGGCACGGCTTTCAATGGCCGCTAACGACACGCAAGGCTTTAACATCACTTGGGATTCACCTGGGATACTGACCGCCGTACAGCTACGCGCAAAGGCTATGAGGTGGGCACGTGCCGAGAAGGTGCAAGAGGGCAAGGGGCTACTGGTGCTAGACTATCTACAGCTCGTTCAACCGGAGGGGCGGGGCGGCGGCAACCGTGAGCAGGACGTGAGCCACGTAAGCCGAACGCTAAAGCAGCTCGGCATGGAAATCGGCATTCCGGTTATCGCCTTGTCTCAGCTCAGCCGAGACGTAGAAAAGCGAACGAATGACAAACGGCCCGTGCTATCGGACTTGCGGGAATCGGGCGCTATAGAGCAGGACGCAGACTACGTGGGATTCATTTACCGCGACGGGTACTACAACCCGAAAACTGACCAAGATGTCTACGACCCGAAGGCCGAGTACATCCAGGCAAAGGGACGCGGGGCTGATATTGGTACGGGGTACCTACACTTTCACGGCGAGTTCTCCCGCTTTATAGACGATCCCCAAAGCCCGAACAAAGAGCTGATACGGTCAGCCCAGCAGGCTGAGCACCTGATTGAGTTGCCGCCCGCCCCCAAGCCTTCACCCTTTTAACCCCCACCCCCTATGAAACTAGTCCCAGTAACACCGAAGACGCTGAGCACTCAGCAGATGGTGCCTATTCGCCACATAGCGCGTTACGCACATAACAATCAGTGGCATGAGGCGCAAGAAGTTCAAGCCGCCCTAATCAACGCCGAGCGCGAGGTAGGGGTGAGGGCCGTAGTGGAGGTGCTGAGGCGGCTTTGGAATTTGACGAACGAGGGCACGTCCGAAGCTGAGCTGCTTGAGGCCACGCGAGACGCCGACGAATTGTTAACCCTTTACCAAGAATGCGGCGCCGACCTCATAGAGGTACCCGAATCAGTAGTCCACCCTATCGGCCCTGAGCACAAGTTGAAAGTAGGGGATAAGGTACAATCTTGCAAAGGTGGTGATATAGGCGTAGTCTATGAGCCTGGATCAGCGACCAAGAAAGAATACCCCTATTCCGTTGCCGTAAAATGGCAAAGTGGCTATCAAGGCCATTCGACATATCATGCTAGTTTTGGGCAGTCGGTCTTTTACCCTGGCGATGTGTATTACGGCTCTGTGACCCGCATCTCCCACGCCCCTACGCCTGAGCCCGCGAATCAGACAACAGGCGAGTGGGTGCGCGTTCATGAGGCCCCTACGTCGGAGCCTGATTTAGCTGACCTACCCCACGGCTGCGTGTACACTGAAGCAATGGACGATTACCTAAAGGAGCACAAAGCCAAGCTAGCCGCCCAGAAAGCCGACCTATTAGAAGAGGCCGATAGGGTGAACCCGCGCTTGATGCAGGCTACGGATGAGCAGATCGAGGCTGAGCGCGAACGCAGGCGAGTGCAAGCGCTGCCGCAGAAATTGCTTGATGAGGCAATAGATAGTCTTGCGAGTGAAGGAATTGGGTTTACTCGCGCCGAAAGGCGGGTAGACCTTGAAAATCTTTGCAAACTAGCCCGTGCCGCCGAGCGCGAGCTAATCAAGCAGGAAGGAGGTAGCCATGAGTAGCGCACCACAGGGGCCGTATCGGGCCGTACTCAAAGACGACTATAGCGGCACGGTATTCTTTGGTGAGAAAAGAGTGTTTTGGTTTCAAGACGGGCTAGATGCCGAGCTAGAAGCAGAACGCCTGAACGCCGCCTACTACGCAGGGCGCGAGAGCGTGATGGCGGTGCTGAGGGAGCTTGAGGCCGCTGCCGACCAATACAGATATTCAGTGGAGGCGCATTTTCCCCAGAACTCCAAAGCGGATACCGCCCGACTGATTACCGCGCAACTTGCCGCCGACGAACTCCTTAACCCTAAGCCCCCTACCCAATGAATGCCCTAGTAAAGCCTGAGCCCGCCGTATCCCCAGCGCCCAAGATAGGCGACGTGTACTGGCTGTGGGGCGACACAATCTTTGCCATTGCCGCTATTGAGACTGTTGGGCAAACGTTTCTATACTCAGACCACACAGACCAAGATCGGGCGCGGCGGGCTACAGATACAGATTTCTGGGGCGCACGCTACCTTGGCACCCTAGACGAGCTACGGGCTCGCGCTACGGCTGAATGGGAGCCAGGCTATACCTACGTGAAGGGGCCTTTTGACCAAGGGCCTTTTTGGGTAGACGAAGACGATCCAAGTTGGGTGGATGGGCCGGAAGGATACGACTGGAAGTTTGAGTCAGCCGAAAAGGCAAAGGCTCACGTGTCTGACCTCAACTTTGCCTATGCAGTCGGGCTTTCCCATGCGGGCAATCGGGGCGATCTGCTCTACACCGACAACAGCGCAGTAGTGGCTAAGCTGAGTGCAGAGAACGAGCGGCTAAGGGCGGCGGCAAAAGCCCTGCTACATAACGGCGGCACAGGGCCGTATGGTTGTTTCTCGCCGCCTGAGTTTTATCAGGGCTTGCAAGACGCGCTCGCCGCCGTGGAAGGAGATGCAGCATGAGCCTACCCCTATCTCTCGATGACCTGAAGGATCCGTCCCTTACTCACTCGTTCTCATGTGAGGCAGCTAATCTCGCATGGGGCCGTGCCGAGTTGCTATATTCACGGTATCGCCCAGAAGCCAAGAAACACGCAAAACTAGCCGAGTGGGCTCACCTACTGGCAGTAGAGGCGCTGCACTTGGTTAATACTGTTGAGTACAGAGACAGGCACTGTCAATTCGAGCAATCCGTCCGCGCCTACAACGCCGAGTTCAACCCTAAAGCCGAATGACAGCCTACAAACACCCAAATGGTAAGTACGTTCGCTATTTGCTCGAAGACCCCAATTTAGAGTGGCCTACAGAAAAAGACGCCCGCACGGCCTATGATTTCATGTATCAATTTGACCCCAAGAGTGGCCACATGGAAACAGACCTAGCGCTCAAACGAGTAATGGAACACTATTGGAGCGGCGAGCCCTGCGCCAAAGCCGACCTTGCCGCCGTCCGAACTTACTATCTACCCAAAGCCGAATGACCCTCCCGACCTCCCCCTCTGAGTGCCACGCGCCGTTTACGTGTGCGGCGGCAAAAAGACTGTGGCCATTTACTGAAACAATAAATGAAATTGCATTCTTGTTTCAAGACTACGCCGCATCGGAGTATATTGAAAAAGAGGGGCCAACCTACGCCGCCGCCCAAGAGGCCGAGTACACCCACCTGCTGCTTATGGCGGTAGGGGAGCTACGCGAATGCCAAGACCTAGCCCTCACATGGCGGCAAGAGGCTGACGAAGACGCTATCCCGCTTGCGGTTGCCCTAAACGACTATTACCTAGCCCACAAATGAAAGCAGAAGGCATAACAGACAGGGTTCGGCTCCAGGTTGACGAGGCCCTTAGCAGACGCAATCTAGGCCAACGAGCGGCCGCGTCAGACTTCATCGGCGGGGCCCAGCGCTTGCGCAACCGTGAGCGCCAGCGCAGGCTAGCCGAGCGGGCGAAGCTACAGGCCGAGATAGAGCGGCTGCGGGCAAAGGCCAAGATGGCGTTGCGAGTATCGCCGTCAATCAACATCTTCCCTACCGCAGAATGAACCGCCGCACCCCCAAGCGAGCCCGCCAAGAGCGTGAGTACGCGAAGCTGAGGGTAGGGTATCTACAGGCCCACCCTATGTGTGAGGCGGGCCTAGCGGTATGCACAGGACAGGCCACGGAAATACACCACAAGGCAGGGCGCATAGGCGAGCTGCTAACCAACACCGAGCACTTCTGCCCTATATGTCGTAACTGCCACGACTACGTGACGAACAGAATGAGCGCGTCTGAGGCTAGGGAGAGGGGGCTAAAGGTGTGACCGAGCAAACCACCTCACTCGGCGTATTCGACCTAGACAGCGAGGCCGAGACTGCCAGCCTGATTAACAAGCTCAAGCGGCGGTCGGGTAGGCTAGAGGTGGTGCTGAGGCCGTGGCGGGCGCGGCGGTCGAACGCTCAGAATCGGTACTACTGGGGGGTGGTTATGGTCTACTGCGCCTTCGCGTGGAAGTGTACCGCCGAGGAAGCCCACGAGCGGGTGAAGCTGAAGTTCTGCGGGGTTCCCAAGTTTATCGCAGGTGCCTACGAAATACATCCAGGCTCTACCGCTGACCTAGACACCGCCCAATTCAAACAGCTACTCGAAGCAATACAGAAAGACGTAGCCGCCGAGTATAACGTGTACATACCTGACCCTAACGAGCCAATCTTTGACGATGAATAGCATAGAGCCCTACTGGAAAGAACACGAGCACGAGGCCGTAGAGTATTACCTGCGCTGGGCGAAGTGCTGGCAGATGGTTAAGGGGTGGCGAATGCTCCAAGTCGGGTACTGCGTGGCGATTGAGAACGGGCTAAAGTTCCCGAAAGAGATCGACAATATGTGGCGGCTGGACGGATGGGGCGAACGCTGGAAAGTCCGCATGGTAGCCCGCCCCCGCGAATGGAAACAGGTTTACTACTTCAAAAATGAAATACCTACAGTTCACCAGTGAGGGCAGCCCCGCACTACTGGCCTTGCCAGCCGAAAGCATAGTGAGGGCAAAGGAGATTCTCGCCACCGCTGAGGCCGAGATTAACAAGCTTATGCCAAAGCAGAAGCAGAAGGCCCTTACCCCGAAAGACCACCTGAGCACGATACAAGCCTGCATCTGCGACCACTACGTTATCGGGTTAGAGTTCATGTCGGGCAACCAGCCGCATAGGGTAGAAGGCCGCACCATTTTGGTAGGGATTATGAAACATCTAGGGTACACCCATAAGAGGATAGGGGAGATGATCGGCTTTGCGATGCAGAGCGTTACCAGCTTGAGTGTCAGACACGCGAACGAAGAACGGGGCAACGCGGCCTATCGGGCAGCTTATGAGGCCGTGCTAGAACAGGTAAAAAAGAAAATGGCTATATAGTAAATCAAAAGACTTACTATCTTTGGGCGTGCTATCGGAGTCACAGAAGGTCGCCCGCATTGTGGCTATCTGCCTAGACGGGTCTAAGCCCCCGTACACCCGTGAGGTAAAGGGCTACCACAACCGTCTGGCCTGCGCCATTATACTGACTGAAATGTTAGGCTTGTGTGGGTCTGAGGCAGCAAAGGCTATTGGGGTGAACGTGCCGACCATATCCTACATGAGGCGCAACCATCAAGACTTCCAGGTACTCAGAGACCCCAAGAGCCGAAGGTACGTTAGGAGACTAGCCGAACTCAAAGAACAATGTGCCCAGTACCTATAAATGAAATCGTGCTGGCCGTGGCTATTGGCTGGCTGGGCCTTTGGCTAGCGCGTGAGCTAGGCTACCTAGTCCCGTGGACGTTTTGCTCGCGGTGTATAGCCTTTTGGTCGGGTCTTGCGGTATTCCTATTTTTGGATGAGCTGCCACCATTACAGGCGATTGGGTGGGCAGCGGTAGCAAGTATAGTCGCCTACTACTTTGACCGGAACATACCATGACTTGGGACGAGATAGCCAAAGAGATAGTGCGGCTTCGTGAGCGCGTAGCCCTATTGGAGGCAAAGGTAGAAGCTCTAGAGCGGTTGCCCCGCCCCGCCGTTACCGTATTCCGTGACCCGCGAACGAATGACTAAGGAGCGAGCCCGTGAGATCGTGGACGCATGGGGCACCCCGCATGGGACGTTCCAGAACCCTCGTTTCAAGCGGAACGGGGCTGAGCGGGCGTACTCGGACGAATGGATAGCCCAAAGCCGAGTAGAGCTGGCCGAACTCTACCAGGAACGGAAACACCAGCCTATGGGCACGTGCCCTAGCTGTTTAGAGCGAGCACTTAAACTAGCACGAGCTACGGCGTATGGGTAGGCCAAAGATTAGTATAGAATACCGCAAGACGGACGAGCTAAAGGCTTACGGGCGGAACGCCAGAAAGCACCCAGGCCAGCAGATAGACGCGCTAGCTAAGGCTATCCGTAGGTTTGGCTTTTTAGTGCCGGTGATCGTGGAGGCAGACGGAACACTGATAACGGGGCACGGCCGGGTTGAGGCAGCCCGCAAGATAGGGCTGGAGGAGGTGCCAACGGTTTCGGCAGAGGGGCTAAGCGCAGCGGAGATACGCGCACTAAGGCTGGCAGATAACAAGCTGGGGGACAAAAGCGACTGGAACAAGTCGGCGTTAGCGGCCGAGCTATCGTGGATTATGGATAACGTCGGGGATGTTGAGGTAACCGGCTTTGATTCAATAGAACTTACAAAGTTATTAGGGACGGAGCAGGGCCACGCGCAAGAGTTGCCGCCTGCGTCTATTCAGCTAAAGCCCGCGCAGGAGTACTTGGTGGTGGTTTGTGAAGACCAAGAGCAATGGGACAAACTAAGGCAAGCGCTGAATCTTGGACTTGTAAGCAAACGAGGGTATAAGCAAGGCTCGGACTTTGTAACAGTAGGACAGGAGCGCGTAATAAAGGCAGAAAGAATCTTAGAGCTATGCTGATTGCGGTGCCAAGTAAAGGGCGGGCGGGCCGGACTACGACTCAGCGGCTTGTAGACGGGGCAATGTTTTTTGTGCCAGCGGGCGAAGTGCGGGAGTATCTCAGCGCGGGGATAGAATGCGTAGGGGTGCCTAATGACGTGAGGGGGATAACGGCGACAAGGAACTGGATACTAAAGAACACGGAGGAGCGGCACGTAGTTATGCTAGATGATGACATGAAATTTATTAGCTGGATGAAAATGCACGAGAACAATTTTGAGCAAATAAAAATGAGCGCAAAGGAATTTGCCAAGGAATGCCAAACAATGTTTGAGCTAACGGAAGGGATGAGCTACAGGATATGGGGGCCAGCTACGCAAAGCGCAATTAGGGCAGTGTACCCGTACAAGCCTATACTGTTTCGATCGTATGTGCTAGGGACTTGCATAGGCATCGTAAACGACGGCATAACGTTTGACGAGAGCTTTAAAGTCAAGGAGGACTACGAGCTTTGCTTGCGGTGCGTGAAAGAGGACGGGGGTGTAGTGGCGGCAAGGTATTGGATCGCCGAGGCTTCGCACTGGAAGGACGAAGGGGGGTGCCGAGACTATAGAACGGTTACTATGGAAGAGGATGCCGTAAGCAAGCTAATGGCGATGTACCCTGGGATGGTAAGAACAGCTCGCAGGAAATCGGGCATAAACATAGAGATACTGTAATGCCACGGAAACCAAAGCAGATACCGGAAACGGTACAAACAGAAGAGCAGGCAAGAGCGCTGGCTGCGGTAGGGCTTACGATAGCCGAGATAGCTGATGTGCTAAAGGTGAGCGAGTATGACGTAAACAGGGGGGCGTTATCGCAAGCCTATAAAGAGGGACGCGCTAATGGCAAGAAAAGCATATTAGCGGCACAGTACCGGCGGGCTCTTAACGACTCGCACCCTGGCTGCGTTTACGCGGCGGACAAGATGCTCAAGATGGTACACGGCCTACACGAAACTCAGGGCATCGCGGTCGGGGATTCGAACATAACCCTGCTGCTCACCCCTGAGCCGCCTAGCAATGGAACTACAGCCTAACACCTACTATTGGACTAGGGACAAGCGCATAGCCTATGTGCTTGGGCGGCTGCCACTTACCGGAGAGCGAGAGCACGGGTGGGTAGTAGCTTACTACAAGCTAGGGGAGTACACGCTTTTTGGGTGGGCTTATCGGGTTAACGGCTACTGCACCTTAGACCAGTCAGAACAGTCCGACGACCTAGTAGCCCCCGTTTCGGCTGAAGAGCTTGAGGCTTTCTACAAGTCCGAAGAAGATTAACCAACCACCCTTATGAAAACCACCCTTTTGTTTCTGCTCTGTGCTATGCACCTGAGCCTATCAGCCCAGCTACGCACCCGCGTAGCCCTCACGGCCCCCAATGCCGTAGAGCTAGGGCTAGAGTACATTCAGCGTTCGGACGCGCTACACCTCAGCTACGGGGCTTCTGTGTTGAACGGCCAGCGGGACTGGGCTGCCACGGGATACGTGAACGTAGGCTACGGCGGCACCAAAGCGGACGGCTGGGGCACCACCCCGCTGATCGGCACGCGACTAGGGTATCAGGTACACCCGACGCGCGACCTACCGGATGCGTTTGTACTCGCGCCCTATGTGGCAGTACGGGGCCGCAAGCGCACGTATGAGCTATTCTTTAGAGTGGCGTGGCACAATGGGTTCACGCACCTGTTAGCGCAGAACGCGGCACAGTTCGGGGGCGGGGTAGCTGTAGTGTTTTGACCCCAGTAGCCTACCCTCAAGCCTTTCACCCTATCTGGACAACGGATAGGCGGTATGTTGTGCTTTGGGGCGGGGGCGGGTCGGGCAAGTCCAATTTCATCTCTCGGCACTTAGTCGTTAGGGCTGCCACCGAAAAGGATAACCGCTACATCGTATTCCGCAAGCACTACCGCCAGCTAAGGGAATCGGTCTTCGCCGAGTGCTGCCGTCGGGTGAACGAGTTGGGGCTAGGTAACCACTTCGTGTTTATGCTCAGCCCGATGCAGATAGTCTGCAAGACCACGGGCTCGGTTATCCTATTCATGGGACTGGACAACCAAGAAAAGGTGAAGTCCACGGCAAGGGTATCTACCGTCTGGTTTGAAGAGGCCACGGAGTTTTCTGAGGATGATTTTTGGCAGATAGACAAGGAACTGAGCAAGGCCGAGACTAAGTACCCCAAGCGGTACTTCCTGAGCTTTAACCCAATTAGCCAGCAGAATTGGGTGTACGGGGCATTCTTTGCAGAGACGGCGGAACGGGCCGAGTTCCACGCCAACGCCCTGAGAATAAAGACTACCTACCGAGACAACCCATATCTGTCAGCGGATGCAGCGGAGTTCTTTGAGCGGGCTAAGACCCTGCGGCCCAGGTTCTACGCGGTGTACGGGAATGGGGAATGGGGCACACCGGAGGATTTAGTAGTAGGGCCGCTACCGGAGGTAGACCGGATACCCGACGCGGCCAAGCTAGTCTGCTACGGGCTAGACTTTGGCTTTAACGACCCGTGCGCCCTAGTGGCGATCTATCGGGATGATGGCGTTTACTACGTGAAGGAACTACTCTACCGCACTCAACTCACGGTAGGGGCCTTAGCGGACGTAATGAAAGAAATGCAGGTAGAGCAGTACGTGCCTATCTACTTTGACAGCTCACGGCCAGAAATGGCGGCGGGGCTTCGGGCGGCGGGGTATCTAGCGCAGAAAGCGAACAAGTCAGTAGCGGCGGGCCTAGATGCCCTCAAGTCCCACAAAGAGGCGGGGCGGCTGTTTACGCTAGGCGCGAACGTGAACCTAAACAAAGAGCTGGCCGTGTACGCTTGGCGTAAGGATAGGGACGGCCACATACTTGAAGAGCCCGAAGACGGGTACGACCACGGGGTGGATGCTTTGAGGTATGGCCTTTTCACACATTTGAAATATTCGGGGTATGGGTCGGGCTTAACCTTTTAGTATCTTTGGATACCACATAACCACTCCACAAAATGAATACCGTTCACATTGCCGTAGTGATCCTTTCTGGATGGATTGCTACTTTGTTCCTGTGGCACATTGCCCGAATGGCTAAAGAGGGACAAGAAAAACCCGAAGCCCAGCCCCCGAAGCCCGCCCCCCCGCCGCCGCCAAAGCGCCACGAGCGTTTCCCGTGGCTAGATGTAGATGGTACGTTCATTGGCTACGACCGGGATGAGTGGCCCGACATTTACACAAGCTGGGACAATACAACCCGAAACAAATTTTGGGAAGATGATGCCAAAGAAAACAATCGGAGAAAAGCTAAAGAGCGAGAGGCTTTGCCATATTACGACCGCAAGCTGTGGCGCGTGGGCGACTTGATAAACGCGGGCATGATGAAGGCTGAGATTTATTCGCTTAAAGGCTCGGTAATAATTAAGATCGTGGAGGTTATGCCCAGCTCCGGCACTAGGGGGATTGAAGTGGGCAACCTAGAAAGCCTAAACGAGTACAGTAACTACGAAAACGTTTCATGCAAACTCCGCTTGCTAAATGACAATAAAACAGTTCCTACGGGTTGTAACCCTTA
>Ga0315904_10001593_pt1 | contig 36155 bp, 60 predicted proteins | sample LakEriMetagenome_6_FD_203529 | JGI IMG/M metagenome (GOLD analysis project Ga0315904, IMG submission 203529) | Freshwater fungal communities from buoy surface, Lake Erie, Ohio, United States - Buoy 12 MA120 | ecosystem: Environmental > Aquatic > Freshwater > Lake | place: USA: Lake Erie, Ohio...
AACAATATTTTTGTCTTTTAAATCTTTTACAAGATACCAACCTATAGAAAATGATTCAAATAAAAAGGCTTCAAAATGAAATAAATTTTTATATCTTTTACTTAAAACAAAAGAGTTTTTATTATTACTAACTGGTAAATTATTTTCAACACAAATATGTTTTAATATATCCGCTTGTTCTTGGCTTTCTACTTTTACACAAGTATTAAATATCGTTTTCATTCTTTCACAAATTTAAAGTTATCGTTTATTTTTTTAGTTTGGTTTTTAGGTGCTACTAATATCATAGTTTTGCCGTCTTGGCTCATCCAACGCCAACCGTTTTTTATCCTTTGCACTTCGATTTCGTGAAGTTTAGGAAGTGACTTTTGCGCCTTTGTTTTAATTTGGTGTTCTATCTCCCAAATAGTGAGGCTTTCCTCTTTTGGTTTTTCTTTTAAGTTTCTCATAATTGATGTAATTCTAAAAAGTTTAATTTGCTTTGGTAAATTTCAGTAGTTCGTGTAACGTATATAATCGTTGGCAGTTCCTCTTTACGCCTTAAAGTGTAATCTGTTATCGTTTGTGCTTGTTTATACGTTAAAAGATATTGATACTTACCTTTGTAGCATATCGGTCTGTAATCGTATTTTAAACAGAGATTTAATAGCGTTCTAATTGGCACGTTAAAGATTTGGTTTATTTCTTTAAGCGTGTACATTTTTTCGTCTCTTGATAGTTTCATAATTTACGGTGTAAAAAAGAGCCACCGATTAAGATGGCTCTCGGTTAGTGTGTTGATTGTTTAGAATGGCAACGGGTTATTTGGGTCTTCCGTTCCTAAGTTTTCGTTTTCGCTAAATATCGGTTCGCTTTGTGTTTCCACTTTGCTAATTTTCCAAGCTGATAATGTTGTGTAATATTTACCTTGATACTCGTTGCAATTAACGTTAAACTCAACCGTTACGTTGTCATTAACTTTGTTGTATTTGTTAAAGTTTTGCACTTTCTCTTCTCCGAATACTTCAAAGCAATAAGTATTATTATACTGTGCATCGCTTGTTACTACAAATGATTGCTTTTGCCATTCTGTACCTGACTTAGTTTGACCGCTTTCTAACGGTAATACTTTTGTGATTTTCCCTGAAATTTGTAAACTCATTTTATTTAAAATTTAATTGTTAAACTTGATTTTGTGTAACTTGTGCTAACTTTTGGCACTTCGCCATATTCTGTAAAAATAGGCTCTTCCGACTTTAAAGCGGTTTTTAATATCTCTTCTCGGTCTTTAAGTTGTTTGTTTAAATTAGACCAAACTTCATCCTCTTTGAAGTTGTACATAGTTCTACCGTTTACGGGTGTAAATTCAACGCCTAAAACGGTTACTTTTTCATCGCTTACACTTTCCTTAATTTCTGTAATTGCGTTTGAAATAACCTCGTTTAAACGTACTAAATTAGCTAAGGCTTCGTGCTTTGATACTTCGCCACCGTCGATAATTTGTTTGGCTAAATTTACGCCAGTTTGTTGCGCTTCTTTTTTTGTGAAAGTTGCATCGTATAAAGTAACGATATCCTGCTCACGTAATTGCAAAAATTGTTCTGATGATTGTCCCATTATTTCAAAGTGTTTTTAAGGTTAGTTGCAAAATCTTTAATTGCAAATTGTTCTGTTGGTGTCAATGATAAAAATACATTCTTTAACTCTTCTTGTGTTTTACAAGCCGATAAGCGTGTTTCTAAACGTTTAACATCAATTTCAGCTTTTTGAGTTTGTTCTCCACAAGCGTCTAAGTCTTTATCTGTAATCAATCCTAACGCACTCGATAAAGCATAACGACGAATGTAAGTTATTGCACTACCCAATACTTGAAAGTCATTCATTCCTTTGAGCGTTACACCGCTCGGAATAGTAGTTGTAGTGTCTAATTGTTGACCGCTTTCAATATGAAATACAATAGTTTTAATATTGTTATCTCCTACTAATTGCGTAAATCCTAAACCGTGTTTTTTAAGTAACGGATTGATAGTGGTAAAAATAGCGGTTAAATCTGCATAAGAATAGCCGTAACCTTGCGTACCTTTATGTATAACTGGTACTTCTTGTTGGAACTCAGCCAACGCTTTAAATAATTCTTTCATTTGTTTTTGGTTTAAATTTAACGCAATATAAACATATTTGTTTAGTTATGCAAATTATTTGCGGACAAAAGTTGAATAACTTTGCGATATTACACCGTTTACGGTTCTTGTAATTGTAAAAGTTGCTGACTTAAAACCACGTTCAACTGGAATAGATACCATATAAGCACGACTTCCTGATAACGTTGCGGAATAAACTACTTGACCATTTCGAGTGATTAAATAGTTAGAAAGTTCGTTTGGGTAACTGTCGTTAATGTACCAACCTAAGTTGACTACATTTGTGTTTTGTTGACCGTAATAAACCCCGTTGAAGTTATAAACTTGCGGTTGTTGTTGTAAGCTGAATAACAGCGTTAAAATTAGTGTTTTCATTTGAATTGATAGTTATAGGTTTTTAAATTAGGATTTCTAAATCTTTGAAATGCTCTTGTCATTGCATTGTCATTAGCGTAATGAATGGATTTTATTTTTAACATCCATTCGGCAAAGTTTTGTGTTCTCATAAGTTTTTAGTTAAATGGTTTAATAATTGTTTTTCCCTTTCGGTTAGCTCAACAATAGGCTCGTTAAAAATACTATCGTGTACGTTTACACCTTGTTTATACTTTGTTTGTTCTTTTATGTTTTGCAAAAGTTTACCTTTAATCGCTTTGTTGTTTGCGATAAATAGTTGTAATGTGTTAATGCCTTTCATAGTGATTCGATTAGTTTGGTTAATTTAGATTGTTTTTTGCTCAGCTTTAATTGTTGTTCAGTTGTTAAACCGCCAATAAATCCGAATATTTGACTAAGTTCTTTTAATGTTTCTATTTGTCGGTTTAACTTTTTAATCTTATCTATTTTGTCCGATGGTATTACGTGAGAATTCATTTTCTTTTAGTTTTTTATTTAATAATTTAATTTTATTTTCTAAGTCGTTGATGTATATTTCTACTACTTCGGGTATTTCGTTTTCGCTGGCGTAAATATCGTAAAGCTCTTCGCTTGTGTATTCCTTTACTGTTTCGGTTACGTTTGCGGGGCTACCTGATTGATAGCCCCAAGTTTCTTTGTCTATGCTCATAATTTAACTAATTAATACCTTTTTCATCTAAAAGGTTATTAAACATATTTTCAATTAACAAATCTCCTTCTTTTGTTGTAGTGCCGTTTAAGTTATACAATCTTCTGTATAATTTTTGCATACTGTCTTTGTATAATTCTAAAGCATTTTGCATATCATTAGAATTTTTAATTTCTAATTTTGCAACTTTAATAAAATTAAAGAAGTCATTTAATTGTTCTGTACTTACGTTTAAAGTTGTCATAATTTTAAAGTTTTTGTTATTATTATGATGTAAAAGTAAAACGATTCTATTTCTTAAAAAAATAAAATCGTTTAAATGCAAAAATAATCGATGAAATGCAGTTTAGTTTGATAATGTGCTATAAAATAGCGACTATAAACGAGTTACAGGCAATACTACGACCACTCCGCAAAAGATAGAATGTGTGCAATAATATCAACTGTCCACCCATCTCCTATACAATCATACGCTTCATCGTAAGACAATATTTTTGTGTAGCCAATAGGTAGTGTTTGTAATTTTTCAATTTCAGTTTGTGAAAGGTAGCGATATACACCATCTTTCAATAAATAGTTTTCATTCCATTTCTTATGCCCATTAGCAGTTAAACAACCACTTTTAGGATATGGATTTACCCTTGTATATCCATTAGCAATAGATTTTTTACCGCTTTCAGAAGTTAACCACTTTACTCTACATTCATCAGCTAATTGCCCAGAGTAGTTAAATACATCAGTAGTTGTAATTCCTTTGTCTGTTGGTTGTTTAACTCCAGGAATGTTCGTCCAATAATATCTTGGTCTATTTTGAGCAGAAACTAATTTACTATTTATTGAAATAGGTTTAACTCCTAATGTTTCTGTGATTATCTCTGTGGCTTCTTTGTTACCGTGTGTATTTTCAAGCAAAAAATACTTTGGTTTTACTTCTTCAAGTAATCTAACATACTCCCAAAATAATTTACTTTCAGAGTGTTCAAGTCCTTCTTGGTTTTTATTCAATCTTGAAATTCCTTTACAAGGAGAGCCACCTATCAATAAATCAATTTTTTGTAAATCGCTACCTTTCACATTCAAAACACTGCCTAATTGTATAGTGTTGGGGTAGTTGCTTTGTGTACATTTTATTGCGTGTGGTTTAATCTCACTGGCAAAATATTGTCTTACTTCATAACCAGCACGTTCTAATGCAATTTGTCCGCAGGAAATACCATCGAATAGAGAAAGTACTGCCTGTAACACGGGTTTTGCGTCATTGGGGGTTTGGTGTTTCAAATTAACTTCTATCATATAATCAAATTTTGTTTTTCAAATGAGCTTTAGTGCTGGAAATCCCCAACGAACGCAAAGCCCGAAAACGTTATATGCTATCAAACCTATTTCTATTTTTATACGCTACATAAGTCAAAAAAAGGAGTAATAAAATAAAGAAACTAAATCCTAAGTAATGCCAAAAATTAAATCCTTTTCGCTCAGTTTCTTTTGTAGCTACTTCAATAGTTTGCTTTGCGCTCGTTTTTACCGTTTTTAAGCCGTTTTCAGCTACTTTTATTTCAGTATCGACGCTTTTATTAACTTGCGTTTGTTTGCGCTTAATTTTAGCGTTAAAATACGTTTGCTTGTTTCCATTGCTATCAATTACCTCAATAGCTTTTGTAGTGTCTATTGGCGTTATTTCAAGTTCGTCGGTAAAAGTATTAACTGTTTCGTTTGTTTTGGTTTCAGAAACTTTTGAGGTAGTGTCTTTTAAAGTTGTTGTTACTTCTGTTTTTACTTCGGTTTCTGATTTGTTTACCTTTCGTGCGCCACAGCTAACCAATGTTAGCGCCGATAGTAGTATAATTGTTTTTTTCATATTACATATTTATAAAGTTACTAATTTCGTTTTTGTCGCCTTGCGTTTCTACACCGTAAGACTGTTTAAATGCTATTACCTCTTCGAGTAAGTTTATAGCGTCGGTCTTGTACTCCGCTTTTAACGTTGGTTTGCGACATCTTTGTATCTCGTCTTTAATTGACATCAACTTACTGTAATAGCTTTCGCAAATTGTGTTTATTTCGTACTGTTTAAATTCCATATTTTATTAGTTTTTAAATTATTTGTCAAATCTACTTTATTGTTTTGAGATAATAAAAAAAAATCGATTAAAGTGCTAATTTAATAGATTAAGTGTATTGTAACTTTTATGTTACGTTAATTTTTTTATTTTTTCTTTGATAACCTCTAAGTATAAAGCTAAGTCCATAGCCTCTTCTTGAGCGTGATTTATCCAATCTAAAACGTTTAAATCTTTGCGCTCTAAATTAGTTCCATATTTGATAAACCCTATTTGGGAACGTTCGGCAATTTTACTTATAACCGATTGAACATATTTATCGTTAGGTTCTTTATAACCATCTTTTAATCTCATATAATTTTTTGCCCGTTCCTTTGCTGTGCGCTCGTTAAATTCGCTGTTAAATATTTCTTCGTCTAAGTACATATTAAAAAATATAGTTGTTAATTGTTTTTTGATTTTGGTAGTAATTAAATAAAGTAAAACTGCTTTTCGTGTTTTTAAAGTTTGTTTTTACCCAATCAGATGGCGGACTAAATGCGCCAAAATTTTGATATTCAAAAGCCGTTGAACTTGTTAAATCAAATATTAATTGATGACTGTCTCCTTTGCTAAATTCTATTTCGTAATTATGCAATTTGTACTCATCAATATAGTTTTTAATCTTTTCTATTTGTTGCGCATCAATTTGCGCTTTAAATCCAAATTTAAGGCTTTTGTCGTCTTTGCCGTGTGTAAGTATAAAACAACGATTTTCAACGATGTAATGGTCTATAAATTTACGTTGATTAATTACGGTAACATTATCTGGATATTTTAGCTCTATGTAAGTTTTAAAAGCTGAATTAACAATATAGCCAAAACTTCCAGCGTGATTGTCATTACAAATATTAACTACTTTTATTTCTGAATAGTATTTTACTAATTCATCAATCATTTGTATTTTAAACTTTAACCCAATATCAAAGGCTTTTTGATTATCCATATTCTGAGGTAAAGCGTGTCCGCCTCTCGTGGTAAAACCATCAAACCCATCCATAAAATCACCTAAGTCGTTTAATAATAAAGTTTTTGACCTTTGACTTTTTACTATTTCATTTACAAAAGTCTCTAATCTTTTAAATATTTCTGTTTCATTCCAAGCACCATCATAAAGAGAATAACCGTCTTTATTTACATCCATACCAATATGAACATCAGTATAAACCGCTCTATCAAATAAACAACCATTTGCAACGTAAGGCAAAGAGTTATTTGAGTAATATACTTTTAAAGGAGTTACTTTATCTTTAAATATAGACAAAAAATCTATATCGTCTATTGCCTTTTGTTCAGGAGTTTTAAAAAGAGGGTTTGTAACTCTTACGCTTTCGTTTTTAGTCTTTAACCACAGCATCGGAGTGTTTTCGGGTTGTATTCCTACGTTTTGACACGCTTCTAAAATACCTAAATTTTGTTGCGCTCTTAATTGATAAAGTTGATTTTGTTTGTCGGGAGTTAAACGGTAGTTTCTGTTTTCGTTTAATTCTAATCCTAATAATAAGGCTATTTCATCTTTAATATGAAATCTTTTGTTTCCATCTTTTGCCATAATTTAAAGTTTTGGTTTATACGAAATTACAAAAAGATTTGATATAAACAACAAAAGCACCCAAAATTTTGAGCGCCTTTGCCGATTAACCTAAAACCAAAAACTATGAAAAACCATTCTTTTCAAAGTTAATAATTTATTTTGAACTACCAAATTTATTTTATTATTTATTTTTAGATATAGCGGTGCTTTTATGCTACATTAACCAATTACTCTAAATAATTAAATTAATAAAGCATTTATAAAAGACCCTTAAACAATTATCAAGCTAATATCTACACTTCCGAGCTACGACCATTTCTTATTTATTCAGCTTTCGCTTTGGCTTTTTCGTTCGGTAATTAAAATAACTCTTTCGAGAATGTAGCACCCGTTAACAAGCTAAGTTAGAGCGGGATTTTTTATTACCGTTAGATATAACTTTTTGCATTACTGCACCGCCTACTATTCAATCACTTAAATATACGGTTCTTATTTTACAGTCAAGAGGTAAAACTTGTTTGGATAGGTCTATAAAAGAAAAATCCCTCAATCAAGCGGGTGGAGGGCTTAATTAAGGGTTATCTTTTTTCTTTCAATCTTGAGAATCAGATAATCAAATCCGATTCCACCCAGATTGATTAAAACAAAGATAATTATTTATTTTGAATATGCAACTATTTTTTTTAATTAAAAAATATGAAAAATAATTATTATACCCTATATGTTATAAAAATCGATTATTCTTAACATATTATACCCTATCGGTTAAAAAAATGCGATTATTTATACAGATGTAAACGTTTGTTATTTTATACAAAAAATACATTTTTGCGTGTAATAACCATCACAAATATTGATTTTCGGCTTTTGTGTTTGTTTTAAATGGCATTACTTAAAATACAATTCCGCTTCTTTTGTGCGTCTTCTCGTTAAACCGTTTAAAACTTTACCCGCTTGTTTATTCCATTTTAGAAATTCATTCTTAATTGTTTGGTCGCTTGGATTGGCATTTACTTTTTTAAGTAGTGTACTTATTTTAAAAGCACCTAAGCCAATATTATAAGCAATCGACACCAAAGCATTAAACTGATTTTGTGTTACGTTAGAAGTTACTAAACTATCAACTTTCAAGGCGAAGTTGTCCGCTACGTGCTTTAAATATTCGGTAGCTTGTGCTTTGGTTATAGCTTTGTCAGTTATTTTTACTTTTGTGCCGTTTGGATAAAAAGTGTTTCCGTAGCCAATTGTTACTATTCCCTTTGATTTTTCCTCTGCCGTAGCGTAATAAGGCACTAAAGACAATCCCTCAAACTCAGCTATTAAATCAAGTCCTTTTTTGTCTAATTTCATTTACTTATTTTTTTATGTTTGTCAAAGTCGGCTTTCAACTTTTCGTAAAGTCCTTTTAATTCGTCATAGTCACGCTCTAAAACCGCATACTTAGCTGTCAATTCTCGATGTAACTTCTCCCAATTCTGAGACCGTTCTACTTCCTTTGCATAATCGAGTTGTATTTTATTAAATTGTGTTTGCAATTCTCTGTTATGGTCTTTTACTAAGTTTAAATCCGTCATTACCTCAGCCATTCGGTCTTTATAGTCTGTTAAAAATTGGTCATAAACCGATTGCATTGTAGCTACTGCATCGCCATTAGCCTTTTTTATCTCTACTTTTTTGGCTTGTTTTCCGCCAAATATCCACGCCAAAGGTGCTGAAAGAAAACCTAAAATAGCAACCCAATTTTCTATAAAAAAATTCATCCTAATATATTAAAAACGTTCCTAAAAATCCACCAATAACAAAGCCTATGGCAGTTCGTAACACATCGTCAAAGCCTATTTTAACCGTTTGCTTTGTGGCGAATTGATATAACTCCCAAAAGAAACCTATAATAACGCCTAAAAATACAGATAATAACGGCACTCCTACACATTTTGCAGTCGGCAAATAAGTGTGAAACTTGCATAAATAAGCGATTGTAAACATTATAACCGCCCCGATTAAGTAATGTAAAAAATTTCTCATTACGCTACTGGATAATCGATTGTCATTCTAAAAGTACGATAACCCGCTGAAGCACCCGAAATGAAAAACTCCCAATCTGTATTCCCTGAGTTTCTTCTCATTCCGGAAAACATATCTGAAGCACTTGCACCCGATTGCGTTAAACCTATCGCCATCGTTCCTGAGCCAACGTATAAAATAGTACTTGCACCCGTGAATCCCGTTGGAGTTATAGGGTCAGGTAAATCGCTCGGCATAGGTATATTTATTTGTGTTACTGCCGCACCCGCTAACGAGTAGTCAATAGTAAATGTAACCCTAACGAAATTCCCAATTTGTTGCCAATTGTAAGTTTTGTTTTCCGTTCCGCTTGGTGCGGTTGTAGCTGTAAACGTAGGCGTATCGGTATAAGCTAATTGTCCCGATTGTCTAAAGGTAAACTCCGTTTCGTTAGCCGTTGAAGCGGTGTTATTTGCTTTGATAGAATAAGCGGAAGTTGACTTAACAGCCTTTGCGTCTAATTGCGTTTGAATAACACTCGTTACGCCGTTTAAATATTCAAACTCGGTATTGCTTACGTTACCGCTTCCGATTTTAACCGCATCAACTCCCGAAGCTATTTTAGCGTCTGTTACAGCACCGTTATCAATAGTCCATACTGTACCGCCCGAACTTACTGTAATATCACCTTTATCACCGTCGGAAACGCCCGTAATATCTGAAAGGTACGCTACCGTTCCGCTTTCGTCTTTGAATGTTACCACTCTGTTAGCTGTAGGGTCTGTGAATTGTAAATCTGTTTGAAAACCGTTTTTTTGTCTTGAAATTTTAGTTTTATTTATACCAATAGATTCAGTAGCCCCAGAGTTTTTAGAACCAAAACCTAAACAATCTAATACTGAAGCGTCTCCAGTTGTATTGTCGGTAATAACAATATTTTGGTTTGTCATTTGATTAGTGTACAATCCTATGCCTTCTTCTAAAGTTATACTCAAATCCGTAGCTGTTCCCCCTTCTGTAAGTACTTGTTCTAAGTTGGGAGTAGCACCGCCAGCATTATCAAAAATATTTTGCAAAGCCTCGTTTAATGGCTTTTCTGTACTATCTACTGGGTCTGTTACATCTATATTATCGCCATCAATTACAACAATACCCGTTAAACTGTTTACACTTACGACACCACTAATCTCACCGTCTCTAAAGAATGCTGGATAAGATAAACTTTCTAACAACTCCGATAATTCTACAATACTACTTTGTATTGGATAAGTTGTTGAAGTTGTTTCATCAATTACCGTAATATCAGCAAAATTGTATTTATTTCTTTTAGCTTGACCTACTTCAACTATTTGGAAAAAGTCTCCATCAATAGAAAATGTAAATTTACCTATTATAAATTGCAATTCATCACTCGGTAAATGTAACCAAGTTTTATCTGATTTTTTTACTATTTGTAATGTAGCCATTATTTAACTATTTTAACTGAATAATCACCACTTGCCGTATCCACAGAGCCACCCGAATGATTGTGTAATATAAACGAAACCGTATCACTCGCTGAAACTATTGGAAAACCAACTACTAAACCGTCATCCAATATGGTTGTAGGATATGTTAATTGAACAAAGTCGCCAACTTCCGCACCGCTTACCGTTATATCCACTTGGTAACTGTCGTTACTGCTTATGCTTGGTACATCGATTGTTTCCGTTACATCAATTACAATTTGTTCAGGCTCACTAAATACACTTGGGATACCAAAACCAAAACTATCGATTTCTAATTTTGGCGCATCAAAGTAATTTTTATAACTTCCAGCTATATCGTTTGTCCCAAACTGAAAAGCAAAGTCTATAACATCTCCAGCTATTAAATTTGGTATTACTTGGTAATATGTTCTATAAACATTGTTATTGGTTGCTGTAGCTGTAAATGTATAATCAGTCGCAACCGAATTAACGTATATTTTAACTGTTACTTGTTCCGTTCCTAAAGTTGGGAAACTACATTTGTGTTTAATGGAAAAAATATAATTTCCATCGCTCGGTATTGTTGTTTCCATTTGACTACCGCCACTATTTACTAAAGCACCCACAGAAATAGTAGGCACAATTCTAAGACATCTATTTCCTTCTAATTGCTCTTGGTTTAAGTTTGTAGCTGTTGCTGTTCCGCTTACCACATTCCAACTGAAAGCATCGTTAAACATTGCAAACTGTGGTAATAAATTAATATTTGGTGAATTAATTAATTGATTTTCTTCTATATATACTAAACTTGCCATATTAATCTTGTGCTATAAAAAGTTGATATTCAAAAGTGTAAACCCCACTTGGTGGCATACTCGATGTAAGCGATAAAACGTTATTGTTTATAAATAAATTTATTTCAGCAGTTCCGCTAATTGCTTTAAAAGTAAAATCATTAACACCTGATTTTGGTTTAAAAGCTGTGTCTTTCCAAGAAAATATATTTTGTGCGCCAATAGAGAGCGATGTTAAATTAGTAATTCTTCCTTGTATAAATACTTGGTTGCCACTTTTATGCATAGTTATTGAATAACCCAAATTAGAGCCAGATTTTGTCGTATAAGTTTCTGATAATTGACTATCTGTAAATACACTTGGATAAAGTTCATCTACTACAGATGAATAAGCACTCCTAACTTTTGCTTGAGTTATAACAGCGGTTATAAAACCGTTTATTGTTGCTAATAGTCCGCTTTTTGTTGCCATTTATTAATTTGTTAAAAATTCTGTATTGTCAAAATCAGTTGCACTAAATTCTCCGTCTAAAACTTCAAATGCCCAATCTGTAGTATTTGTTATTTCTATTGTATTGCCTAAATTATCAGTAAACATTCCGCTATCTATATTTATGTAATAACTTCCGTTTTCAGTTATAATTCCTTCTATATTTATATATAAAACGTTATCAATAACAGTCAAAGCACCGTTATCATTTGCATAAGTTTCAAATAAAACATTATCTTTATATAAATATACGTTTCCATTGTTTAAATTTACGTTTCTATTAAAAGTACCTATTATTTCAATAGGCAAACCACTTAAAGTATAATTCCCTAAAGGAGATTTTTCTAATAATTCTAAAGGCTCAAATATTTGTGTAGTTGGCGTAAATTGTTCGTTATAGTTAATTGCTATTTTAAAATCCAGACTAAACCAATTTGTATCGCCAACTCTATCACCTGAATTACTTACGACTTTATCGGTCATTCTTACTCCGTTAACATAAATAACCGAATTAGTCAATAGTTTGTTTAGCCTTTGATAGGTAAAGCTATCAATTTTATCAAATACAAATTTGTGATAATCTGTTTGAATTAATCTCGATGTAACTTTGTTTCCGTCAATTTGCGTATATTCCTCTGAACTACTTTCAGCATCAGGCAAATCAAAAAAACAAGCCAATCTAATAGACTGATAGCAGTCTGCAATATTATAAGCAGTTCCATAAAAGTCCTTATAACTACGATAATCAAACCTTGTGGTATAATTTGAACGATAAGAAGTTATGCAAATAGGATTTGAATACCAAAATGCATTTGATACCGTATGCACAAATTTAAGCAATACTGTTTTTTTATAAAAATCAACTCCTAAATTTAGTAATTCAAATTTTATTTGAGGTAAACCTTGATTGTCCGTAAATTGCTCAATAGCTACGTTTGAAGTAATGTTGGCTAATTGATTGCCTTCACAATCAGTTACCAAAACTTGGTAATTTCCATCGAAAGCTATACCATCGGGAGTATTGCTTATTTGTAGATAGACTTCATTCGGCAATAGTTGTATGATATCAGAAACAAATATAGTTGAAACGGGACTATCTCCCAAAGTGAGTGCCTTCTGTAAGGTCGTACTAAGCCGAATGAATGAATAATCTACCATATTTTAAACTACGTTTCACAACGTTATTTCTACAAAAATAACAATTAATTTTAAATTTTGTTTGTTTATTCAATTAAATTTTGTATTGCATCTGAAAAATCTATCTCATCTGTATAAGTTACACCGTTTACGCTTACTTTTGTGTAGTGTATTGGGTTGTTTAATGCAATATCTTGAACATCGTAAAATACAACAAACCCACTATTTAATTCAAAGTTTGACAAACCGCTTTTTTCTGAATAACCTACCTCGTTAATATAAATTACTCCGTCTGTTTCTGTAATTGTCATAAAATCACTCTCGAATTTTTCCTCAAGTTTCATATTAAGTTTAGAAGTTGACCATTCGTAATCTAACATTTGAGGATAGCCTTTAACTACTTTGCCACTATTAAGCATAACACGAGTAAATCCTTTGTCGGTTACTATCTTATCAACTAAATCAACTGCATTTTCATAATCACAATATACTGTAATATCGTGTATAATTGGATTAAGCACTTTTTGGCTACTTATTTCTGTAGTGCTTATTTGTTCGCTGTCAATAACGTTTTCACTTTCGCCTATAAACCTTGTTACTAAGTTGCCGTTTGGCTCAAAAGAAGTGTTTTTAATAAATTTTTCTTGAACGTATTTAGTAGCCGTTGCAAAATACGGATACCATCTCTGCATTATTCTCTTAACCGAATATAAAAGATTACTGTAGTTTGTAGGGTTTTCAACTCCTTCAATAACTGAAAATCCCTCGTTCGTTCTATTGGTATAAACTACATTTGTTAAAAAATACGATACCTCAATAAATGCTTCACCGCTAAAAGTGGCTGAAACTGTCATTGGGAATAATTCTAATATACTACTTGTTATATTCCAAACTTGCCACGTTCCTACATTTTCACCACTATCAATAAAAAATTGCGCACCAACTCCAAAGCCTAATAAATCCCAACTAAAATTTCCTAAAGTGCCGTCTGTATTGTTGTTTAAAATTTGTAAATGACCATTTTCTAAAATATTCATTAATAAAACAGCACCAAACCCACCCTTTGCACTCGGTGATAATCCCACAACATCAATTAAAAATAGTTTACTATCATTCTGTAGAGATGTGGTGCTTTCTGAATTTGTAGCCGTTCTACGTGCTTCCTCTATCAAAAATGCACTTCTAATATGGTCTAACTCTATTTTAAGATTGGCATCGGCTTTAGTATTTGGATATTTCCATTGTGTTGTTCCGTGAACATCATCAATGGTATTTTCGCCATTTGTTTCACGGTTTTTTGATGAGTTTTTAAAACCAATATCAGCCGTGTTAAGAAAGTATCTTTTATTAAAAGTCGTTGTGCTTTCGTGGTCTGGCAATTCAATAAACGCACCTATTTCGTTATTGGCGTAATAGTCGTAACTTGGTAATATTTCAACTTCGTTTGTGTTAATTTGGTAGTCTTGGAATGTTTCAGGCAAAATATCCATTAAGTCTTTAAACTTGTTATTAAAGGCTTTGTCTGTTATTTGCCCAATTAAATATCCGTTAAAAGCGAATGTATCGTAATAAACGCCACCTACATCGTATAAAGGTGCAATAGTTTCTAAACCGCTACAACTTTTAATGTTATGTTTAATTAAATCGATTAGCCTAACGCCTTTTATAACGCTATCAATACCTTGAGATATAGCAGTTATATTTACTGTCATTCTACTAAATACTACTTGAGCGTTATAAGTCGCCAATCCACTACTACCACTACCCAAAGCTGTACCAGTTGCTTTTACATAAATATAAAGTCTTTTACCTATGTTTATAATGGGAATATCTAAACTAAATGTTTCTGGAAAATATACTGCACTTTGTTCTGTATTACCGTAACTTTTAGAATAAAGCACATATTCATCGTCTATATTGTCTACATCATTACCAACTTGCACTACAAATTCTATTAACGCACTTCCAGTAATTGTAGTTCCAAAACCTTCTATTTTATTTAATAATGAATAAGCCTCTACGTTTGTTAGTCTTATTGATACGTTTGTTAAGGTGCTTGTAGCGTATAAATATGAAAACGCTTCAAAATTGGGTTGTCCGCTAACATCTAAACCAACTACATTAGAAATAAATGATAAAGTATTTCCTATTGCATATTTTAAAGTAGTATTTGACGGATTAACTCCTCTTCTTATTTCAGAAGTAATGCCTGAAAAAGAACTATAAAGACCTAAAAAACCACCGCTATAAGTATTACCGTTTTCTTTCCATTCACTAACTTGAGTTATCGGTTTAGCTTTTAAAAGTATGTTGGTAGTTTGGCACGGTTCTATTTCGTTTCCGTCTAAATCCTCATTATTAAAAGCATCAACAAAAGTATCTGCATTTCTTTTTAGCTTTTCCCTTGCCGTATCTTGAATGATTTTAAACTTAATACTATCATTCCCTATAACAGCCGTAAAATAGTCAAAAATACCTTGCGTAAAAGTTAAACCGTCTTTCTCTAAAATATACTCAACGCTACTTTCCCAACCGTATAACTCAAACAACTGTATAAGATAATCCCAACCTTGAGAAGCGTGGTTTATTTGCGTTCCGTCTGGCAAAGTTTGTGAAGCATTTAAACGTTCAAATTGTTCACGAGTAAATTCTAATTCTATTTCCTCGTTTGATTTGAAAACATCACGCCCAAATCTTTTACTGTCTTGTTCAACTTTAAAACTACTACCGTCAAAACCAAACGGCTCGGAAATCTGAATAGTTCCGATTTGCGGTAAGTCAATAAAGTTTAAATAATGCTTAAAATTATACATCGAATTTACCTATTTTTAATCGGGTGTTTAACATTTGTTGTCTTATGCCGTTTTTAACTTTAAATATCTTTTCGCCTCGAATATCACGGCTAACCAACAAAGTATCTTTATTCTCTATTGCTTTGGCTATTTTGTCAAGTTTGGCGTTTGTAAGGTTGTTGTCAACACTAATATCTATTTTCGGCATTGATATACCGTTTGATGTTAATATTTCATTCAGTCCGTTATCAAACATTAAAGACGATTGTTCTGCCGTGTAAACTTTATCTCCTTTTGATAAGTAAGTAAGTTGCGCTCCTTTATTGCTACCCGTTGTTTTTATTTTACCGTGTTTATCGGTAATAATTTCCGCTCCTTTTTCTTGAGTATATGCCCAACCCTCTGGAGCGTTGTCAGTTCCTTTATAAAATTGTGGTATTTGTTGCGATGCTATCATAGTTGTTTGAATAGCACCTAAAACACCGATTAAAACAGCTAAAGGAATGTTTGCTGTAGCCAAAGCACTTGTAACCCCTTGCGCTGTATTTACAATTGAGTTAAATATAGCTAATTTCTTTTGGCTTTCTGCTTGTCTACGCTGTATTTGCCGTCTACGTTCCTCGTATTGGCGTTCTATTTCCTCTCTTGCACTTGCGCTTTCACCCGCAAATAGCAAAGCAATGTCTCTTTCTTGTTCTAAACGTGCAAATTGTTGGTCAAATTGTGATTGTTGTTGTTGATTAATAAACTCAAAAGTTTGTTTAGCTACATCTCCGATATATTTCATTCCTACAGCAAACTTCTCATTAAAAGTGTTTGCTTTATCCCACATAGATTTAAAAGTACCGTCAAACATTGGTATAAGACTATCTAAACCAAAAGATGATAAAGCGCTGTTTGCGGTTGTTTGAAATAGTTGTTTAAGACTATCGTCTAATTCTTTAACTTCTTTAGTCCCTTTACGCCAATCTTCAAAAGTTTTTGCTGGGTCATCACCAAATAATTTTAAAGCCAATCCTTCGCGGTCAAATTCCGATATTTCTCCTCTTAAAGCCCTTAAACCATCTTCTAAAATAGCTAATTGTGCATTATAAGATTTATACTCTTCTGTAGTGTCTGCTGTTTTACTTCTTATTTCTTTTAATCGTGATATTTCTTTTTCAAACCACGCTTCCGTATTTTTTAATAATTCAGCTTCTTTTTCTCTCTCATTATTTTTATCTTCTTTCGCTTTTTTACCTTTTTTATCGGCTTCTGTTTCATCATTAACTGAATCTATGTATTTTGCATTTGCGTTATATTGTTCTATTCCAAACTTAATACTTTCTTCAATAGTTTTATTTTTAGCTTGGTATTGTTCTTTTAACGTGCCTTCTAAATAAAACAATCTTTCTAATTGTAAATTTAAATTTTCATATCTTTCTCTTTGTTCTTCGTCTTTTGTAAAAGGGTCTATTTTGGCTATTTTAGCACCTAATTCAAGCCTTTTTGTTTCAATAGCGTTTAATTGGTCTGCTAACCATTTTTGATTTTTTAGCTTATCATTAATTGATTGTTGTATTAATTCTTGAGAAGCCAAAGCGATACCTCTTTTTACTAAAGCATCATTAAGTTTCAATTCAGCTTCGGCAGTATCTCCAGCTAATATTTTTTCCTTACTTAAACTGCCTAAATAATCAGGATATCTTTTTTGTAATTCATTAACTGCTTTTATTCTTTCGGCATAAGATAAAGAAACGTTTTTAGCGGTTTCTAATAATACTTTTGCGTTTGATATTTCTGCGCTTTGATGTCTCGCTATGCTTTCTCTCGCTTGGTCTTCCGCTTTGTTTTTATCTTCAAGTGCTTTTTTTTCGGCTTCAATAGCTTTTGTTCTTGCTCCACTCCCAGTAATCCACTCTCCTATTTCTTTACCAAATACGGTTAGTAAAGTTATACCAACCCCTAATAATGTTTGCCAACTAAAAAAAGCACCCGCTAATTGTTTTAAAACGCTTGTGGTTGGCTTCCCTTGCGCTTGTAGTTCTTTATTTTGAGCGACTGCATTACTTAATGCATCGGTAAAGATTGGAATGTTATTTGATAATGCCATAAAACCAGTCTGAACTGAATAAGTAAAAGCTGGCATTTCACGGGTTAACTGATTTATTGAGTTGCTTAACGGATTGAAACCACTTGCATAATTACCAACGTTACGCTGATATTTACCCATTGTAGCATCAACGGCTTTTAAAGTCTTATCGTATTGCTGAATTTTTCCTTGTAAAAACGTATATCTTTGCTCTTCTTTTTGTGTTAAAGTAAGATTTAATTCCTTTTTAGTCGCTAAGTTTTTATACTCATTGGATAAGGCGTTTAATTTAGCTTGTACTTTATTATAAACGTTTTGTGATGCATTTAGTTTAGCTTGTTCTTTTGCTAAATTAGCTTCAAACTTATCAAATGCTTTTTCTCTGGCTTGTTCAAGTTTTATTTCTGCTAACCTTGTGCGCTCAAGTTCTTTTTGTACTTTTTGCAGTTGTTTCTCTTGGTCTGCATATCTTTTAGCTAAATCTTTAATAGCACCATCTGAACCGCTTGGCGTATTAATCGACTGCATTTTTTGACCTACTTTTTCAACATTTGAAACCATTTTAACGAGTTCCAAATTAGCCGTTTGCAAGTCTTTTAAGGCACTCTCTGAAAGTAATTCTATAAATTCCGCCATTATTTCTTATTCTTTTGTTGTTCAACTAATTTTATTGCTGACTTTTCACAAGCCATATAAACCGCTAAAGTCATTTCCTCTTTTACTAAGGCGTTCCCTTGTAATACATTACCCAACCCCACAACCGCTTCAAAGTAATTAAAGTCTTTGCTTTGTGATTTCTTAATCATTTTGTTAAATTCAATCTCTGCTATTGCTAAATCGTTTTCAATCAATCCTACTTCTAAAGTTAAAACTCTTTTAACCTCTTCGGCAAAGTCCGCTTCTAAATCAATTACAATACCATAACCATCTTTTAAGGCTTTTATAAAGTCCTCCCGCATTTGCTTAGTGGTTTGGTTGTAATAGTAGAAATGTACCGCTTGTTTCAGCGTTGCAATTTTGTATTTATAAAACGAAATATCCTTTGTAAGGCGTAAATATTCTTTTGCCTCGTAATTGTCCGAACCAATAAAGAAATTGTCATAAATAGCCATAAAAACAGCTTCTAAACCTTTTTCACTTGGTTTAGGCTTTAGTAATTGGTAGTTTTTCGTTTTTAGTATTTCAAAAAACGTTTTTGCTGGAATGTTATCTAATGAATTATACTTTGGCATTTCTTTAATTTAAAAAGGCAGTACCAAAATTAATTGATACTGCCCATCCTTGTCGTTTTACAAATATAGTAATTATTTTAATTCAATTACTTTTTGTTTAAAATTTTTTGTATATCCTGACTTAAAACTAATCGATAAATGTTATTTTGTCTTTCGTTAAACCAATCTTGGTTTATTCCCATTATTTCGATACCATATTTACCTTTTAACATTTCTGTTTTACTATCTCGGCTATCAAATAAAAATCCACTTGCGTAAGGTTTAACAAATAAACCACCCGCAAATTGTCGAGTCAGTAACAAATCGACATAACCGTTTGCTCTTGGGTTTATTTGGTCTTTGAAAATAGCATATTCCGCATCACGGTAAACGCCTATTTTACTACCATCTGGTCTAATCCCTTGCTCAAACTCATTTATTTTTTCCTCTTTTAGCGTTCTTTGGTCGCTCAACACTATCTGCTGTACTTGGTTCTGCAACCACGATTTCTGTGCCACTATCTGCAACCTCGATAGCATTTGCTTTGCTGATACTCTCATTTTTCTTGTGATTATTACCGCATCCTATACAACAACCGTCAACTTCTTTGTGAGGATTGTCTAAAAACTCGTTAATTAAAACATCATTTTGTTGGTTTGTGTATTTCTTAATCCAAACTACTTTTTCTTCTCTTGTAAGGTCTAAAAACGCTTTAAAATCGTCTTTGCCTAATAATTTATTAAATATTTGCATAATATTATTTTTATCAAAATTAATAAAAAAAGCGGTAACTTTTACATTACCGCCTTAAAATTAATTTCTTACGATTATGCTACTGTTGTAGCTTCGTTTGAAGTTCCTTTGTAGAATTTAGTGCCTACTTTAGCACAAGCTACAGACTCAACACTATCGTATAATTGAACTACTACTTTATCACCCGCTCCAAGTGTTGCAGTTGGCTCAAAGCTGTATTCTTTTGTTACGCTATCTTGAGTTAAAGATAAAGCCGTGATAGTATCGACTACTCCATCAATAGTACATCTTAGATTTGCAATAGCCAAACCATTCAAAGAATAAGCCTCATTCATTGCAAATTTAGCAAAGAAATATACTTTACCCTCTGAAGCATCAGCACGAGCGGTTAAAGTTATATCTGTAATAGGCAACAAATCTGTATTTGGATTGAAGTCTAAAACATCAGGAGTTAAAATAGCTACTTGACTATTGTATTGGTCTGCATTGATTAACTGCATTGTTACAGTTACACTTGCTTGTGTTGAACCATCGGTAAACATATAAGTACCGCTATTCAACATCCCTAAATCGAAACCGCTAAATACTGTACCGTTTGTTGCACCAGCTACAGCACCGTTTTCAAACGCTAATAAGATGTCAAATGCTTGGTAAGAGTTCCAAGTGTACAAAGCACTTGCATATTTCCAACCGCCTTTCCAGAATTTGAAAGCAAATTGAGGCAGTCCGTTACGAACTACTGACATAATTCCTCCTTGCGCTTCCTCTGTAGTTGGCTCTGGCGTGTTGTTAGTAAACTCTACTGCACCCATTACTGGTACAAAGTTACCTAATTGGATTTGCTCATCACAGTAAGCCTTATCGAAAGTATCGGTAGCTAAATCGATATTCCAACCTTTTGGCACAATGATAAAACCTCTTGGAATTCCTACCTCAACAATACAGTCAGGAAGTCCTAAGTTTTGGCGAGATGTTGCACAATCTCTTTGATTTATTAATACACTCATTTGTATATACTTTTTTTAATTATTAAATTTTATTTCTGACAAACAACTACTAAAGTTGTTAAATGTTATTTCTGCTTTTATTATAATAGCGTTACAAATGTAAACTAACGTTTTATCTACTTCTCGCATTGAATATTTAGTTATTCTTTGCGTTTTTAAGCTGTCAATTTTGTAATTTGATATTCCACTATTTTGTAAAGCAATTAATAGATTATCGGCAATAGGCTGTAGTATAAGACTAAAATCATATTGGTATTGATAAGGATTAAACTCGCTCGGTGCTTGTGTTTCGTTTAAAATCACTATTCGAGCGTTTCGTGTTACCGTTCCGCCATAAGCGTTGTGGCTATCCTCTCCGTCTTCTAACCATATTAAAGGAAAACTTCTCTTTTGATTAAGAGTTAAATAGTCGGCTAAAACATTAGCTGTACCCCAGTTATAATTTACAGAAAACTCATTGTCTTTTGCATCTGTAATAGGTGGTAAAACCTCTATTAATCGCCCTAATTGTTCCTCAAATACTATCATATACCGAAGCTGTTTTGTCCTTCGTATGTTCTAAACTTAGCTATATCAAAGTTTTCAAAGTCGGCTTGTTTATCAAATAAATATTGATGTAAACTAACTTCTATTTCCTCGTTACAACCAAAGTAATCTATAAACTCTATACCGTCAATATCGTAAATATTTGGGTATTGCATATACCCGCCTTGATAACCACTTAAAAACGCTTGTGATGCGTTAGCTATCTTGTATAGTGGTGCTACGTTTATAGATTTTTCAGAACTACCTTGAACCGTTCCTACTCCCGCCAATCTTGTGTTAGTTTCAGTAAGGAATACTTCGTAAACTTTGAATGCGATTAAACTAAATTCATAATCTAAGCCATTCCAAATATTACCATCGTATTCCTCACCTTGTACTAACTTTTCATAAGGAGCGTATATCGGATTTGTAAACTCATCCTCTATAGCTAATTGAAGCGTGTTGTAAGTTGATAAACCTAAAGCATTAACCAAAATAGACTTTTCAACTCTTGTAATCAAATCCGTTAAATACGTTGTTTCATTTGGCGTTTGCATCGAAGCGTTAGCAACGGGTGCAGAAACACTCAAAGGAATGTTTAAAACGTTTGAATTTTGAAAGTATGTTAAGTCTATTATATTTGGCATTACTCTTCTGTTTTATCTTCTTTTTTTACCTTTGCTTTTTTCTCTGTATACAACTTAGCAACCCCTTTTTTAATTAAAGCAGAACCGTGAGAAGCGTCTAAGTTTGCCACGCTACCTTTTTTGGAGTTGCCAAAGTCGGTTGTAAATTCTACTTTCATTATGCTGGTACTGCGATATCTGCTAAGGCTTGGTCAATATCATCAACTAAGATGAAAGCACCAGTTTCGTTAGATGAAACGTAAAGTGCAATCGGTTGCTCAGCTAAGATAGTTCTCAAGTTTTTAGTAAAGTCGTTTCCGTCTAAGTTGATAGAAACTTGGATGTCTTGGTTATAACAGTAGTTAGCTTTTGTAAAGTCTCCTACCAACAACTCATCATCTGTAAACTCGTTTGAAGCCACAACTCTAACACCAGCCACTACTCTATTATCTAAAGTCGAGAACGGTGGTAAAACATAGTGTCCGTCAGATGCTTTTTTCAAATCCATATCAGCTAATCTCTTGTGGGATAAGATAACATAGTTTGGTACAAAATCATCAGCATTTTCAGAAATCAAACCAACTACTACACGAATAAGGTCGTTTAAGTTTGGCTCAATTACGCTATCAGCATAAGCACCAGCAGAAAACGCAGTAGCCCATTCTTTAATACCTTTTATTTCAGGTGCTGTGCCATTACCAGCTAATAATTGAGATTGTTTTTTTAATTCCAATTTTCTCAACAAACGAGTTCTTACAGCATCAACAATGTAAGAAGGCTGTCTTAACATTTTTGTAGATACTTTGATAAAGTGCGTAACGTTTTGAAGTGCGATTGTGCGCTCTACATAATCAACATCTGATTGCGATTTTGTACCGCCTTCAGCAGTCATTCCAGCATCACCCTCTCCAGCTACCTCGTCAATATAGGTAATAGTGTCTAAATCAACACGCATTCCGTTCATAATTCCTTCAGCAAACAATCTGTTTTCAGGTGTTGCGTAAAGTTCTCCAGTTGATTGTGTCATAGCAACTACAGCACCGCCCCCAGCATTGGTTACGTTGGTAGTTAATACTGGTCCAACTGCTTTCAAAGTGATGTTTGCAATGTTTCCTTGAGTTTTTTGCGCTTTGATAACATCAGCTTTTTCAACCAATAACTGCTCTAATTCAGAGAAAGGATTTTCTTTTGTTGCGTTTCCTTTTGTTTTCATTTCAGTAAATTCAAGACCTAACTCGTCTAATTTAGATACTAAACCGTCGATAGCTGATTTTTCAACTCCATTGGCTTTTAAATCTTCTAATTGTGTTTTCAAAGCATCATAGTCAGCTTTTGAAACTGTTTCATTTTTAAAGGCATCAATTTTAACCCCTAATTCTTTAATTACTTCTTCCATTTTTTAATTAAATTTTTTTAATAATTCTTTTACTTGTTCGATGTTTAGAGTGTCAATTAACGGCTCTTCTTTGTCTGTTGGAGTGTTTTTAACGGCTTCAACTGATATTGTTGGAGTTGCAAAGTTTGACCCTTTAACAACTGCGCTTCCCTCAATGATTTTGGCTTCGGTAATAGCCCAAAAATAACCTTGTTCATCAGCTACTTCTTTGTTTACGATTTCTGAATAGTATTTATCCCAAACAGCTTTTTCTTCTTCGTCATATTTGCTGTCTGAATTAATAGCCAATTCAAGTTTAACGTATCGCATACCTACCGAATGCTCTTTAACGTAACCTTTTGAATATTGCTCAAACATAAACGGATTACGCTCTTTTGATATTTCAGCATTGAAGGTTAAGGCTTCGGTATCACCTTTATAATTATAGCCTAAATCAGACCATTTAATTGTATTTACAGATACATTTACATTGTCTGTTATAATGTGGTCAAAAGTCATTTTATGCTCTTGTAAAAGCAATATATTTTTTTGCTCTTTAGCTGATTTATTCCAAATTCCTTTGATATGTACATCACCGTGAGAGTCTAAAATACCAGTTGTATTGATTACTAACTTTGCATTAATCTTATTGATATCTGATAAATTAGTAGTTTCTGCCTTTATGGTTTCACCTTTACAATTATCAACCGAAACATAATGCAACATTGCATCGGCTTCTTTAGTAATCATTTTCTTTTGAGCGATTAAAGTAGATTTATTATCTTTTAATGCCTTAAAAAGTTCTTCTTTAGTCTCAAACTCTTTATTTGGAAATTCTTTAACTACTATCATTTTTCTATTACTTTACCCTCTTTCAAGGCTTTATTCTTTTCTTTTACTAAGCGTTCCTTTTCTTCTTTGCTTATTTGCTTATTTATCTCGGGTAAACTTAATTTCGTACTCATAACCCTAATTTTATTTTAAAGTCGTCGCTCATTTTCTTTGCTTCGGCTTCCGTTAGTGTTTTATTTTCTAAACCAATCTTAATAGTCTCTTGCATCTTTTTAAATGAATCAATCTTTTCATTCATTACTGGTTGCATAATATTCAAATGGTCGTAAGAAGCTACTAACTTCTCACCACGCTCAAACAATCCCCATTGTTGACTAAACGAGTTCATTGTGTTGTTTGCAGTAGTCATAATAGAATTTTGCAAATATCTTAACTCGCCTTTCTCTTGATTTTCAAATGTACTTCCGCCAGTTCCAAAGAAGTTTAAAACATCTTTATTCATATCGTAAGCCAACAAACACTTAAGGGCATCTTGGCTAAACTGTTCGTCTAAATATAAACGTTTAAAGTCGCTTACTAAGTGCTTAACATCAACGTTAGCGTTGGTTAAGATTAAAGATTTAGAACCTATTTTACCTTCTATTGACTTTCTATCACCGTCTTTTATTTGTGCCTCGTTACCGTTTGATTGATTAAGCCCGATATACTTTTGAGACATTTGTAAGTTTACATTCTTAGACTTAAGGTTTTGCTCAATGTTTTCCAATACCTTAGATATTCCCTTAACACGGCTTAGCGAACTAATAAACCCATTTGGCTTTAGTCCGTTTGATAAGTCATAAAAAGGAATTAAGTCTTTAATTGAAATCTTATAAGTTTGATTGTCTAACTTATACTCAATTTGTCTATCCCCAAATGCTTTTTTGTCTTTGTCGGTTACAATGAAGTTTTTAACCTTGTGTTGGTCTTTAAAATCAATTTCACTTGGAATAAGATTATAAAGTGCTTTCGGTATATCGTTGCTAAATGCCTTTATTTGATAAGTATAATCTACTCCCACAGCCGACATAAACCACATTTGCTGAAATAGAAAATCCTCGCCCGATTGAAAATAATTAGGCGATTTAAGTAATTTAACGTAAGGTGAATTTTCTATAATTTGCCCTTTTTGGTCGTAGTGTTGTATATCCATTTGAGAATATATCTTTGACCGCAAAGCGATAATAGTCATTAACACTGGATTTGTTAATGATAAGTGTATGTAGTTTTCTGAATTTACAAAGTCATCGCCGTTAAAAAACTGATAACTAAATTGACCCGCTCTATTGCGCTCTACTCTGAATATTTCTCTACCAAATAAGGAAAATGATTTCTCTACCATTTAATAACCACGCTTCACAGCGTTATTGTGTTTGCTACAAATATACAAAAATATTTAATATGCAAACTTTTTTGTAATTATTTTTTAATATTAACTCAAATATCTTGTTTTACTATACCATTTAATCACATACTTTGAAGCGTCGATTAAATCTTCTCTCGTTTCTTCTGGTATATCTAACTGTATGCCTTGATAAACTTTCCAACTGTAGTTCTCATAGTTTTCTTCTAAGTTGTAGCTTGAGTGGGTATAGTAGATTTTAGACTTCTGCATTGTTTCAATGGCTGATACAACCGAACCCTGTCCCTTTTGCGCAAAGATAACGTTAAACCCGCTATTCTTTAATTTTCTGCCCTCTGATTGGTTTAATTCATTCCCGCTATCGCAAATAATTTCAATGTGCTTAGGAATGCCTAAACGGGTTAACTCATCCGATAAAGTGCCTTCTATTTCGTTTAGTGGCTTGTACAAACGTTCTTTTAAGAAGTAACTACCGTCGCCATCCGTTTTCATTTCAACTAATGCTGTCGGTGCTGACATCCCGAAATCTAAACCGTAATAGCTTGGATAAGGCAACATTTTAAACTCATCATCTTCAATGATTTTCCACCCTTTGAAAATACGGTTAGGCTTTTCGGCTTTTAGTCCTAATCCGTAAACATTCCACATATAAGCGTTTGCAGTTCCTTGTCTTTCGTTTTCTTCTGTTGGTTCGTAAGATAAAATCTTTTTCTTTTGTTCTAACGGACAAAACGGATTATCTTTAAAAGTCGAGTGTATAAGTATGCTATTGTTTTGTTTAATTAAATCGTCACTCCATAGCTTCCCAGTTGGGTTGTAGTCCATAAACACAGCAGTAGTACAGCGCATATCTAATTGGTCGAATACTGACTTAGGTATTTTATAAACCTCGTTAAACCATAAGTAGTCCGAATGATAACCGTGTACTTTTAAATCATCGTCAGTACCCTCGATACAAATAGTCGAACCATTTGGAAACGTTAAAACGCTTTCGGTCTTGTTGTAGCTTACATTTTGCCACCCGTCTAAAGTTGGGTAGTATTTGAGCATATCTTGTAAAACCGTATCTTTAGTGTCTTTTTTTGTATTACGGAAAACAGCTAATTTAGTTCTTGGTTTGCTCCACGCCAATATCCAAAATATCTGTAAAATGCTAAAAGTCTTACTCGAACGAGAAGAACCTGAGTTGATAATGTATTTGTACTTTCCGCTATTTAAAGCATCCCAATTATTCTGAAATACTTGCGTCGCCTTTAGCTTCATCTACTTTGACTATTTCAATTTGAATAGCTTGTGGTTGGTTTATCTTTTCGCCTTGTGTTGTTAAGTCTACTTTATCTCCAAACATTTTAGGGTAATATTTAGACGCTTTCCATTTTAAAGTTTGAATAAGTACGTTTGCACTTGCTGGGTCAAGTTCTTTTGATTTAAGCATATCGTAAATACTTTCTAACTCTTCTTCAACGCTATCTGCTTTATCTTGTATAGACTTTATATATAGGTCAAATAATTCAGAATGTTCACGCTTCCAATTACACCAAGTTTGAAAAGTAGGGTATTCGGCTTTTGATTTTAATACCGTTTTAATATTAAAACCATTTGCTACCTCAGAACAAATTTCTTTGCACATTTCAAAATCATATTCACTCGGTCTTGCCATTACTCATCTAAACATTTAATAAACGTACTATTTTGTATTGTTTGTAAAGGTTGTCTTGTTTGACAATCAATTAAAACGTTTGTGTAGTAGTTATAACATCCTACTGGTGCATTATCTAAATACAATGCTTTTTCACAGTTGCAACTTTCTTGTTCTGGTGTTTCGCAACTATAAATTAATATCAGCAATAAAATTAGTATTTTTTTCATTTTAATTCGGAAACATTAATCTTTTTAACTGCAAACATTCTTTTAAACGTTCGTAAACTTTGCTATCGTAAACACAAGGATATTCAGTCCCGCCTATTACGATTTGCATTACTTCTTCGCTACTTAGATACATTCCGTTAACTGACCACTCATCAAAGTGGAATGGTACTTCTGATAGTTCGTCTTCTTCTATACCTAAGAATATTTTTAATAGTACTGTTTGCATAAAAACAAAGTTAAACAATTACTTTGAACTTTGCAAATTTATTTTAACCAACTCACAACTTGGATTCTTCACAAACCATTCAAGGAAATCATCATCAATAGCTTGTACATTATCTTTGATTAAGTCTTGGTCTGTTGTTAGGATGATTTTTTTCCATTGGTCATTTCTTTGATGTGTTCCACGATGTTTTTCAAATTGTCCACATAAAACAGATTCTATATCTGTTATGATACACCAATCTCCTTGTTTAATTTCTTCATCAGAAGTGATGTAGATGTTTTGGTTAGTATAAGAATCATTTTTACTTGCAGTTGCACTTTGTACTAATCCTAATACAAAATTTCCATTGTTTCCAATTCTTAACCTACTTGGTTTGTCTGTTTGGATTACGTGTAAATTTTTCATAAGTTATCTTTTATATAGTTATCTATTGCGGTGTGTATTGATTGTTTGTCGATTTTATTAACATATTCTGGAATAAATTCGATTCCATCCGCCATAAACTCTTTAGCGTTGTTTAAATGCCATTGGGTAACGTAGTTGGAGTATTCATTCATTAATTTTGATACTACTTCTCTATTTTGAAATAGCCAATCATTTGAAGAATTATTGTGGTAATTTATCAATAACTCCTCCGCACTCATTAACGGCTCTTTTTTATTTTCCATTTCTTTGGCTTGTAAATAATTCAATTCATAGACTTGTTTGTCATAATGATTCAAACTATTATAAAATATATCTAATGCACTTTGTTTTTTATTGCTCATTTTTATTTGTTTTTTAGTTCGTTTAAAATCTCATCTAACTTAAAGCATATCACCCACAACGGGACTACTATTAAAAATGTTTGTACAAATTCCATATTATTTTTATTTTGTTTTAGTCGTTAAATAATTCCTCTTGTTTAATATCAAATATGGTAATCAATTCCTTTGCTGTGGTTATAGCTTCAAAGTCTTTTAATTTTTTCATAATGTTTGTGTTTTATTTAATTCCGTATTTTTTATTATAAAATTCTTCAGGATTTGTTTCAGTGTATAAACTTACGCTCATAGAATTTAATAAAGTCTCTTGTTTACCTATATAAAACGCATCTTATATTTGTTGTTTTTCAAGTTCTAAAAACGGGTGACATTTATTTATAAATTCTCTACCCTCTACCGTATGAATGTTAAATAAATTTGGATATTCCGTTTCTAATTTGCTAAATAATTCTTGTAATGCTGTTTTCATTTTAAAAGTGCGTTACAGTCGCACCCCTGATTTAATTAACCTACTAATCTTGATGCCTTAATGCAAGGAGCCATACTATAATTTTCAGTAACTACATATTCCTCGTTATTGTAAACTTTTACTTTTTTAGAAATGGAGTCGGATGGGTTTCCAAATCTTTCAAACTTAACTGTTTTTTCAGTTCTTTTAACACAGATATATTTAACTGATAAATCAGCATCAGTAATAAATCTCATTTCGTAAATGTTTCCGATTTCAAATTTTGTAGTTGTCATAATATTTCTGTTTTAATTTGTTGATGTAAAACTACTTTAATAGTTTTGATTTAGAAAATAAAATCGATGAAATACATATAAATCCGATTAAGTGTAAATACCTAACCTTTCATTATATTTTTTTCTTAACTCAAGCCTTACTTTTGGCGGGTATTGCAAATCCAAAACCTTTAACTCTTTTACTATTTGCCCTGCAATAGTAATTTTTTCTTTTAATTCGTCTTGGCTTAATTTAAGAACTTTATAGACACTTTTAAGATTTAAAACATAGTCTTTATAACATTTACCGTAAACCTCGCTTAAACCGTTAATATAATTAATTTGGTCACCACTTAGATACTGATTAGCATAAACACTTTGAGCGTGTATATTGTCTAAGTGAAATCTTAATGCGGGATTACTGCCGACTGAATAAAGGTGACCTGCGTCAAATTTATCGTTTAATGGTTTTAAAGTTGAAATGCATTGACTACCTTTATCAATTAACCGAACTATTGTATTTATTTCTTTTTGGAGTTCTTTTAAATAGTCTGAATTGCTTTTCAATCCCTCTCTAGTCATTTTATCCTTTGCTCTTTGCTGTTTGGCTTTTACTTCTTTTGCGTGGCTTATAGCGCATTTATATCCACAAACAGACTGCAACGCCTGAATAGGCGTAAATACCTCTTTACAAACTTTGCATTTTTTAGGCTTCATTAATTGGCGTGATTGCGTTCGTGTTTTATAAAACTGATATTCGTTCTAATTACATCTGCTAATTTATAACCGCTATCCATTATTCGCCTAAGCATATACAACTCGGGAACTCTATTTTCGGCAAAGTTTATCGCTCTATTTACAGGCATTCCTTTATCGGTTGTAAGTTCGTAAACTACTTTTTCAAACTCTAACTTATAATGCGCTCGATGTGTTTCTAAGTATGCTAATGTAGTAATTATTTTCTTTAAAAGAAAGTTTAAGTTTTCGCCATCGTTGTGGCTTGTGTCATCATAAGCAACTATGTAAGTTGTTAAGTCTGATAAAGTTTGTTCTAATTCTTTCATTTTCTATTTTGTTTTATAAATAATACTTACTTAACCGAATGGTAATGTATTTTTTTTAGTTGGTAATTCAGGATTGTTAATTTCGTAAGGTAACCAATTTTGTTTATTAACATCAAAGTAAATTGTTTCAAAAGGTATATTTCTGCTGTATTCACATTTTGCGCTTGTTATTCCGTTTTCACTTTCTATAAATACAACCGTTTCGGCTTTCTTTAAAACGCTACTTCCAACGTGACCAACGGGTTTTGATGTTCCGAAATTCTTATGCAAAATTCCAGTACAATGAAATTTACCAACAGCAGTCCACTCAAGTAGCTTTTCAGTCAATCCCGTTGCTTGTTCTAAACTGTTAAAATCAGTAACTAAATCAACGTATCCGTCAATACTCATTAAGCCTATTTGGTTTTTAAATTCGCTTTCATAAATTAACCAATCGACAAACTCAAAACGCTCCTTAGGATTGTATTGTCGTAATGAAAATGTTTTATAATAGTCATACTTTGCGCCTACCATTTCCAAAACTCTCCTTTGAACTCTTTGCGTGTGAAATTTACTTTGCTCAGTATCAAGTGATATTATAAACTTATCTTTACTTTCGTGACCTTTAAAACTCGGGCAATAAAGGTTACTACTTCCGCCAATATATCCAGCCTCAACCATTGACTTAAAAAAAGTTTTTCGGGATTTTGAAGCACCAACAATACAACTAAAATCACCATAACTTCCAAACGGTATTGGGTATACTGTATCTTTGTAAGGTGTAACCCCTAAACTAATTGCTATTGGTTGCGGTTTTATTTCTTCCGCTGGGTCAATATAACTTTCAATTAATAACTTTTGAAAGTCTATTTTATCAGTTTCATTTTTAACCTCTTCAATTTTTATAGGTTCAAACATTTTTAAATTTATTTAAGGTTAAAGTAATTAGCCAATTTAGTTGTAGTTCGTTTTCGTCAGATTCTAAAATCCCTTTAGCGTACATTTCCCAATCTTTGTGCCTTGTCAGTTCTTTGTTTTTTTGTTCTTCTATTGGGTCGTATAGTAGAGGGTGTTTTTCACTTAGTCCGTTTTCGTGTAAAAAGTTGTTTAAGGCTATTGCATTAAAACTCATTCTAAAGTTTTCGTATAAATCAATTAAAGGCTGTTTTAAAACATCATTTATTTTAGCTTGGCTCATATCTACATCGCCTTTATAAAATATTACTTCATTAAAAAGCAAATAAACGTATAATTTAGCGAACATTTCATTTTCATTTATCTCTTTTTTTATACTGTTGTTTAAGTAATCTAAAATTTTATTTAATGCTTCGGCATCGGTTGCGTTAGGTTTATTCTGTTTCGAAACCGTAAATGATAATCTTTGTATTGCTTCTTTTAGTTTCATAGTCGGTCTGTTTTTTGTGGTTTAAATTTAGCATCATTTTTTTTCCAAGTATCTAAACGCCTTTCAATATTAAACGATGTTTGTTTTTCGGCTCTAAACTTTTTATCTTTTTCACCGTGTTCAGTCCAATATCCGTAAAAGTCGTTTAACATATCTTTACCATAAATAGATAAATAAGGCTTTAGTGAGTCAGCAAACTTTTGTTTTCGCTCTTCTATACTATTATTATTTATATTTTTATTTTCATTTATATATAGCTTAAGCATTTGCTCAAGCATTTGCTCAAGCACTTGCTTATCCTTATGTTTGTCTATTTCAGACAATTCAAGTGTGTATAAATGTTTTTTTAATAAATCAACGTATTCATCATCAAAGCCTTTTATTGTTTTAGCCATCTTAATAACTACCCCAATATTTCCAGACTTTTGTCTTTTGTCTTTAAACTGCTCACGGCTTGATAAAATACTTTTAGCGTAACCATTTTCCAATCTTTGGTTGTCGTTTAACTCAAACTTATGCTTAAGCACTTGCTCAAACATTTGCTTAAATCTTTCAAACTCCGAAAATTTTACACCTGCCAAAACGGCTAATTTTTCTAAATCATTAGGCAAATCTTTTTTGTCGTATTGGTGCAAAATAAGGTTTAAATACCACCCTCTTACATCGCTATCCATTTCAGCGGTAGCTGATAGCCAAGTATCAATATAAAATAAACAAGCTGGGTCTTTTTTATTTTCTGCCATAACTAATCTAAATAAGAAATTTGTAATTTTAATTCCTTAACAAGTTTAACGGCTGTTGGTTTATCTAAACAAATAAAACTTGGATAATTGTTATCCATTTCAATACATAAATAAATCTCTCCATTTGTGTTTGCATAAGCTACAAGTTCGTGTTCTTCTGTTTTGCTTTGTGCAGTACCTTTAAATACTAATTTTATGTTTGCCATAATATAACGGTTTTAAGATTACCGACAACTATTAATTTAAACACAAAACCCACCATTTTACTAAGGGCTTCGACTTCCTTTTCAAATAATGGGCTGTGTAATATTTTTACAGTTACTATAATGTCGAAGCGTAACATTCCAAAGTTACAAAATAATATCTACTTTGCAAACTTTTTTGCGATTATTTTACGATAAATTTTGTTGACGGATTCTCGGTTTTGCCCTCTCTTTTCGTAAAATGTAAGTATGCGTTTTATTCTTTGTAAGTCGCTCATAGTTCTATTTTATTAAAGTCAATATTAAAGTTTTTAAATATATCAACACATTCTATTAATTCGTATTTATCTTTTGTTATATGTACTAAAAACAAACCTTTTACATCTTTATCAAACATTTGTTTATATATGCTTAGCTGTAAAGAATAATGATAAAAAGTACTATCTGGAACGTCTTTAAATATTCCGTTTAAATTTTTACCGTATGAATTAACTTCAATCTTTTCGTTTGTTTTAAAATCTAAAATGTAATAATTGTCTTTTTTGTCTTTACAAATTAAATCAACTTGACCCGCTAAAAAATCATTGTGTACAATATATTCGGTATAAATCGGTATTAGTCTTTCGCTTAAAAAAAAGTCTTTAATAAACTGTATTGATACTTTTGATTTTGGTAAAAATTCCGCTAAACATTCAATTTCTAAATCAACAAAATCAATATTAATTTCTTCTCCTATTATTGAAAAATTACCATCAATATATTCCTCAAATATTTTGTGAATAGCCGTTCCAATTTCGCAAGATTTTTTAGCCTTATCGCTCCATTCTTTTAATACTTCCTCTTGTGTTTTGTTATCTCGTAAAGCTATTTTTTTTGACCAATAATCGCTGTCAAATTTATTTTTAAACTTTGATATAAAAGAAGTAACCGAAGTTAGTTGTTTGCCGTTTTTAAAATAAGTGTGGTTAACACTATCGAAAACCACACTTTTATCTAAACTACTCTTTTTCATCCCAAGCCTTTGAAAATTCCTTATCAGCAAACAAAGAAGCTAAACCAGTAATCTGTTTTAACCTTAGTAGCTCATCTTTATCCATTCCAATATGTTTTAATATCCAAGCATCACTCATACCAGCATTTAGTAAATCAGAAACTATACTACTCATTAATTCAACGCTGTGGCTACCCCTTGCTCTATTGTGTCTAATAGTCGAAGCCATTCTATTTGATATATCTTTTTCTATAACCACACAAGGCAAATATCCCTCCTCTCTTTCAAATATCCTTTGAGATGTTTTAAGTGTTGTATATCTATGATATCCGTCTACAATTTCGTATAAATCCTCATCAGGTAAATAATAACAAACTACTGGCATAGTATATCCGTCTTCCCAAATTGAAGTTTCAAGTAATTTCATTTCTGGCGGTGCTACGGCATTTGGATTGTATGCATTTGCTCTGATTTTGTCTATATGTATTCTTAATACATTGTAAACTGGGCTTTTAAATTTTTGATTTTCCATAATTATTTATTTAAGTTTTTATATTTTTCCATTCCTTTTTGTTTCAATATGTTTTTATCCTGACTTCTTGAACAACTCATATAAGTAAGTCCAAAATCATTTTTCATTATAGTTATACAGACAGCTTTCCAATTTGGGCAATGTCTAAAAGGAGTTGAATTTTCAATATCAATTTCATCTGGCCAATCCCCTTTTATTTTTATTATTTCATAAATATCCTCTTTTTTACAAAGCTTACTTATTTCTCCAGTTCTTTCTATTTCTACCCCGTGATTTTGAATAGCCTTTATTACTCTTGGATTTCTACCGTATCCTTTTTCTTTCCAGCTTTTCATATATCTATCTAAATGATACTCAAACTTTTTTTTTACATTATTTGGTAAAGTTGTAATTAAAAATTCAGCATATTGTTTCCATGTAAAATGATTTGGCTTTGTTATATTTCTCCATCCCATAGCAACAGTTCCACCATAAATACCGCCAAAATTACAACCATTTACACGCCCTACCATTTTACCCCAATTGTTAGGGTCTATTACCTTATACAGCTTTAAATTTTCTTGACCGCTTAAGTGAAAAGGACTTGCAACTCTCATTTGGTCTATTGTTAACCCAGCCAAATAATACAAATCATAAATTTTATTGTAATCCCAATTATATTTATTATTAGCAATCCATATATCTTCGGTTTTCCAATCATAAATAGGATAAAAATTAATTGTATTTTTATCTACAATTTTAGAATATCTTAAACCTTTATGCATATGTTTTCTATGTTGAGAAGTAAAAATACCTCTACGGGTTAAGCTTTCATCAGCACGAATACCAATCAAAACAGCGGTTTTACCGTATTTTTCCCCAAACCATTTACTAAAATGTATCCTTGCGTCAAAACCCTTTGTGCCTTTAATAAACTTATAAGGGCAATTGTCCTCGTTAATAACATAGTCATAGTTAGGCATATCTCTAACCCAAATATCTTTTTTATCTTTATCCCAAGGTATCCATCTTGGTTCGTACATTGAAACAGAACAAGCCGCAGATATAGGTAAACATAGCCAATATTTACGCTCAATTTCTAAATACTTAAACATTCTATCCGCGTATTCATCAGTATATTTATAACCTGCTTCATAGTCTTCATAATACATAGCTAATTTATGAAGTAAATTATTTTTTTTAGCATAGTCATAAGCTTGATTAAGCATAACTCCACTATCTTTACCGCAAGAAAAAGCTACTAAAACATTATCAAAGTCATTAAAAATAACTTCCAATCTTTTTTCTGTTGCTTCGTAAACATTCATATTTTTAGTTTTAATTGGTTACTTTCTTTTATTACTCCCCTTTGTATTAATTCGGCTCTTTTTATATCGCTATATGCTTTACAAAAAGGTCTGTTAAATCCTAAGCTTTCAAGGTTGATATCATTTTTTAAAATTGCTTTTACTATTTGTCTATAACTTGGAACTTTATTTAATATTTCAAGTCTAATAGGGGCTTCATCTGGTATTCCATTTTTATAGCATTTATTTTCCCAATCATAAATGTAATTTTTGATTTTTGTTTTCATAGTTTAGTTCAAAATTATTTATTATTTTATCAGCTATTAAGTTAGCATCATATCTTTGCTTATCGGTCATCTTTGCCCAAGCTTGTCTTGTTTGTAATTCTGTAGATTTATATAAATAAGAACAAGCCGATTGACCCAGCCAAGCTTGTCTATTACTGTTTTTATTTGTTAAGTTTACTTTTGTTGATATTTTCCAATTCTCAACAACCCTTATACAAGTGCTTAAAAATAAATTTTGATTAGTCAATAAAGAATAAGATAAATTTATTTTATCTGTGCAATCTGAATTTTCAGTTGAATACATACCGTTTAAATAGTCTTCCCAATAAATAAATTCTTTATAAAATCTTTTCATTTATTTTAAAGTTTAAATCTAAAAAAAAGGCTTTACATAAAAAAATAAAACCGATTAAAAGCATAAAAAATCGTTTAAGTGTCACTCCTTAATTTTAGTCGTTCCTATTTCTTTTAAAATATCTACTTTAACTATTTCGTAGTCTTTAAAGCGTTTTAAGAAGCTTTCGCCTACTATTGCATTATCTTTATCAACTTTTATCACAAAGTTGCTTAAATCGACTAAAACTGTCTTATTTTTGACTTTGTGAGATAGTTGTATGTTTGCTGTTACTATTCGGTACATTGGTGATGTTTTAATAGTTCTAACCATTCGGATTCTAAAACAATATTTTTGTCTTTTAAATCTTTTACAAGATACCAACCTATAGAAAATGATTCAAATAAAAAGGCTTCAAAATGAAATAAATTTTTATATCTTTTACTTAAAACAAAAGAGTTTTTATTATTGCTAACTGGTAA
>Ga0315904_10001594_pt1 | contig 36138 bp, 43 predicted proteins | sample LakEriMetagenome_6_FD_203529 | JGI IMG/M metagenome (GOLD analysis project Ga0315904, IMG submission 203529) | Freshwater fungal communities from buoy surface, Lake Erie, Ohio, United States - Buoy 12 MA120 | ecosystem: Environmental > Aquatic > Freshwater > Lake | place: USA: Lake Erie, Ohio...
CACCAGAAACGGGCTTAAATCCCATAGATTTAGGAACTTTACCGTAACTATCGTTATAAACACTATGAGTTGTATCTGAACCTGTATGGGCTGACTTAGATTCTGGGGAGTGTGTTGAAACTTTTTCAACGCCGTGTTTTTTAGCTTCTTTAATAATATGATTCAGCAAAGCTTCACGCCAATTTTTATGGTAATCAGAAATCTTCTCGATATGACTGGCTTTATCTTCATGACCATTACTCTTAAGATATTGAGTCATTGTCTTACCAAAGTCTGATTGAAGCTCGTCAACTAACCAATGCTTAGGGTCTGACATATCCACACGAGACCATGCGATTGTTCTATCTTTAGTCGGATGTCCAGAACGCTTAGAAGTTTCCATTACTTTATTGAAAGTTCTAAACATTTCAGGGTCTTCTTTAATAGGAGCTAAAGATTCATCCGTATGGTCTAGGCGCATAATAGTCTCATCTTGACGATTGATGTTCTGCATCTTATTAGCATCCCACTTACCGTAACTAATTCCATATTTAGTTTTAGGTATTTGAGCTATTTTCTCATCTACTTCAGCTTCAGATAACTTACCTTTACCGTCAAAGATTTTCTTCCACTTTTCTTTCTGATTAGGGAATATTTTATGCATAGTTCCAACGTCAATAGAGCCACCGTTAGCTTTGGCGTGGTCTTTTACCATTTCATAAGCGTGTTGGTCTTCTCCATACTCATGCTCTCTAGAACGTTCTTTAATATGCTTATCTAGGAACGGACCATTAGCCCCATCTCCAGTTTTATTGATTCGACCGCTCTTTAATTGTTCATATTCTGGCAAGTGGTCACGTATATGCTCAGGAATAAATCTATCGTCATTATGAGAGTTAGCGTATAGGTCTGGCAGAAGCTCATTTTTAAAATGGTCTTCCTTCCACTCTTTTTCGCCTTCAGCACGAGAATTATTATAGCCTTCGCTGTTGTAATAATCGTCGGAATGGTCTTCCCAATAATCATCAGGATACTCTCCTGCATTATCCATGTGAGTACGCCACTCATTTACAGCATCGGTATATCTATCGTCAAAATCAGGATGGTCGTGAATAGTGTAATCATCGTGATTAGCATAATCTATTTGTAACGGACCGCCAAATTCCTCTAACTTATCATGGACATCATCCATGTCAATCCAATCTTTCTTTTCATCATAAAGCTCAGGTAAGCCTATTTCAGAAGGATGGTCAAATCCAGTAACTTCTTTAAAATCATCTAAATCTATAGCATGGCTTCTGTCGTATTTTTCAGCTAACTTATTAAGGTTATCAAAATCTAAACGACCTTCATTTTGTCTAGATTTTTCATTATCGCCTTTCCAATCATGATTCTCTCTAAGATGCTCATCAACCCAATCCTCACCGCCTCTATGGTCTGAAGGGTCTTTATCTTTCCAAGGATTAATACCTTCATCACGAAGGTACTGCTCCATGGAGTAGCCTTCTCTAGCCCACTCATCTCCAGCATCACGCATGTCGTCTTCATGCTCTTCCCAATAATCTTCAGGAACTTCGTCGATATCAAAAATATTACGCTTATCTTTCTTTAACTTATTTTGTAATTGCTCAGAATCATAGCCATGGTCTTCATGGTTCTGGTTCCATTTACGAAACATTTCGACGCCATGTTTAGGGTCTACATCTTGATTGTTATATAGGTTGTATTTTTCATCAAAAGAACCGTGTCTTTTGATATGGTCGGCGTGTTCATCTGAGAGATGCCTAGAAGATGCTAGTTTAGCAGCCATATCTTGGTCATAGCCTTCGCCATGATTCCAATTGTTCCAATTATGTAATCTTTGAAACTCTTCCTCAGGAGCCGGTCTTGCAGCCTCTCCAAAAGGAGTAATACCTTCTGCTGTAGTTTCGACCTGTTCACCACCCTCGATACCAAGATGCTTATCGAAAAAAGCTTTTCTTTCTATATCAGGTAGCTTACCTAATACATGATCTAACCCTTCTTGGCTAGTTAAATCTTTATGTCTTTGAGATGGATGGTTTAAAATAGCACGAGCCTCAGCAGCTCCGAATTTTTTATCCTCACCCTCAGGAGTATTAAAATCTTCATTAATGTGATTTCTTAAATCTACGCCACGAATCTTATCTATAGTTTTATCATTTTTAATAAGACTATTTTTCATGTCGTTAGGAAGTTTATCAAACATACCAAGTACAGCGGCAGGATTCTTGTCATGTAGAAACTTAAAATGTTTTTCTTCCAAACCTTCGTTTCTAGCTAATCTACCGAAAACATTACGCTCTACTTCTTCATCACTATCGTTTCTATGTCTAGTTGCTATAACACTCTTAGTGCCTTTAGCAACATCTTCCAATAAAGATTGTGGTATTTTTCCACCCTCAACTATAGATTCTAGAACATCCCTAGCACTATCGTCTTTCTTGGCTTTATTTTTTAAAATCTGAAATACTTTATCGTTATTTTCTTCATTATTCTGACCACTATATTCAATAAAAGCTTTCATAGCTCTACTGTTTTCTTTTAAGAAACCGGGCTGTTCAGTTAGAGCGTGAATATACTCTTCTGAAGAAAATCCATGTTTTTCCGCATGACTGCGAATTCTTTGAGGTGGTTTGTAAGTACCGTCATCACTTACCATTTGCTGGTATTCATTACTCAAGCCAGAATTATTTTGTTCTTCTTGAGGCATTTCTAAATCTAATGGAAGTTGAGTTTTTTTCATATTATTTGACCTTAAATGATTCTTTCAAATTATGTAAAAACTCAGGATTATGATGACCGTAGACGTTAGCGTGTGATTGAGCGCTAGATAATGATTTCTGCTCATCATAATGATTTTTTGAACTAGCTTCATCAAAGTCTTTTGGATGCATTTCATGCTCTTCGTTTACATCGGTTGGATGAAACATACCAACTACCATACCCATAGTATCTTTATCTAATCCACTATTGTAAATACCGTGATATCCAGCATCTTTGATAGCTTGGTGGAAATCATCTTTATCAACTACGCCGGGGTTAACCTGTCTTTGGTCTGCAAGGGCTTTAGCCTTACTCCACAATTTATCTTTGTCTTTAGCGATATCGTATATTTTTCTATTACCTAGATTAGTTACGTATTTAGACTTACTTCCGCTTGTTACCAAACTCTCAGGCTTAGCACCTTCAGCATAGAAGAAAGCTAATTTGTGAGTTGGAGCGCCTTGCTTAGCTTCAGAGCCAATCTTGCGAACCCCATGAAACTTAGGTTCAATAGACTTTAAACCTTGCTCAGGAGAGTAGTGAATAAGATTTAAGTTAGGGCTTGGGTTATCTAGAGGATGTTCTGAATCATCTTCATTTTTACAAAGATAAAAAGAACTACCTTCAGACTTTTGCATTTTCTTAGAAGGTTTAACGAATTTAGAATGAGTGTGTAAGTCATCGCCCATAAGATGGGTAAAATGAGTACCGTCTTCTAGAGTTGAATAAAAATCTTCAGGTTCTTGATTATGAATGGTAGTTCCCTGACCTTTCTGATGCTTTCCGGCTTTATCGCCATTAACATAATGCAGTTCATGGTCGTAACCATTAGAGAAAATTAAGCTATCTTGACCTAGCTTACGAGCTAGTTCATAGAAGTGTTTATGTGAATGTTTGGGAGGGTTTTTGATTAAAAGAGAGCGCTCTAAACCGCCGTACTTACCTTTCATGCTTTCTACATCATAACCCTTTCCTTCAAGCATTGCTTTAACGGAGTCGTGGTCCATGTTTGTTTCTGTAGGATGATAGGGCTGGTCGGCTGATAGAATTATGTGCGATTGACGATAAGGCTCACCTTTCTTAGAAAGTGAGGTATTTATTTCTTCTTCTTTTTCCTGTTTTTTAATGTCATTAGAAATGACACGGTATACTTTTTTGTACATACTTTATTATACCATAAATAGAAGATTTTACTAGATATTACTGAGGTGATATTTCGTAAAATAGACTTTTTTAAGTTGTTGAAGAATTTTTTCACGTTGTTCTGTAAGTTGTTGAATTCTTGGCTCATAGATTCTAGTTCCTGCTGAAGCCGAACTTTGTGAAATTCCATCCTGACTAAGAGATTGACTATTGTAGATATTATTAGTACCTAAGTTACCTAGGATATTGATAGCTGCTGTCATTCCTATAATTGAGTTAAATAATACCGGAACATGACCTTCTTTATGACATACACCAGTTGTATACTCTATCTCCCAGAAAGCTGGAAGCCATGGATAGTTTGTCTGACCTTGTAAAAAAATCAAAGCTCCGCTTGGTACGCCGTTAACAATAGTGCTTGAACTTCCAAATACTGAAAGAATAGGAAGTACGTTAATTTGACCTTTATGGAAGAAACCTGACTCAACCCATTCTAAAGGCAGTCTATAAATCTCTTGACGATTTGTAGACATTACTCTAATCGATTCAACACTTAAAACTGGCTTATGATTCACTTTAATATGAATAAAGTTTTTATATAGCTGAGAGTCATAAGGAATACGCTCTTGCATTTGAACTTTATCTACGTGTAGTCCAGTCATGATTTCAATTTCCTGAATAGCTACTACAATTTGATCTTTAAGCTCATCGCTATTGTAGCTACTCATATCAACTCCATGCAAGTATCTAGATACAAGCAATTCAGGAGTAATGATAGGTTCAATTCTTTGATTTAAGTTAGATACCTCCTTAGCATCTGCTGGAAGTGCTTTAGTACCGTAACTTTTACTTTTTGTATAATCAGACACTTAGCACCCGCCTATTTCTAGCATCTCAACCGTAACTGCGTTCTTGACTACAAAGCTTCTTACTACTCCGTCTTCAGTAACATTAACTTTAATAGAACCGCTATTAGGGACTTGAACTGCGCTTAAATTAAACCTCCAGATACTCTTATCGTCAGCAAAAGGTTGAGTGCCGACAATGTTGAAGGCAGCAGCATCATCAATTGATTGAAAATCAACAGAAATAGCTAAAGCCGCAGCTTGCGATATATAACGCATAGGCATTTGTGGAAATGCTGGAGATTTCTCAGAATCTACCGCTGTACTGACATCTAAATCGATTAATTGTAAATAAAGAGTGTTTGGCTGACCTTCAGCCATATAAGCTTGGGCTGCATTTTGCCAAGAATTTACATTATTTACGTTCTTCAATACCTTTGCACTAAGTCTCATAAAGCCTCTTTATACCATGGGTTTATAATAAAGATTGCGATTTTGGCTAGTTTTTGTGGTATGATAAAGTATGAAACCAAGAATTTACATCATTGAAGGACCGTCAAAGATAGGCAAAAGCAGTCAAAGTTTTCTATTAAGTCAAAAAATTGAACAAAATCAGATATTTAGAATGGATAGTGTCTTGACGGTAGAGCAAGTAGCTGATTTTCAGGTTAAGATTAAGGAATGGCTGAACTTAGACCCTAAGAATACAGCTATTTTAACGGGCTCTATTGCATTTACTATTGTAATTAAAGATATGTCTGCAGTTTCTTTTGGTAAATCATATCTAGAATATGATGATGAATTAAGAGACTTTCTTGAAATGGTCAGGATTTATGGATGTAAAGCTTTTCTTCTTAAGCCTAATAAATATGACTTTCTTGCAACTCGTAGGGTCGATTCTTTAAATATCGTACACGAGGACGCCATATATAAGGGCTTAGAGCATTTTGTGAACTATTATTCAAATGCTAACTTTAAGTGGACGATTATCCCTGTCTTTCATCATGACTCAATGCTTCAGCTACAAAAAAAGATTCAATCCTACATTTAAGTACTTGCGTTGTAACCAAAACTACTGTAAAATAGTTACAAGGAAGGTTATACAAACGGCATTACAGAGGAAAATAAATGTCTCATATGATTAAGATTTTAACAAAACAATTACAGCTACTTGAGATTGAGTTGGGTGATTATATAATTGCAAAAAATCAGAAGCTTCCTACTTTACAATCGACCCAGTACTATGCTAATCTATTACAAATTCATCAGTCATTGAGGATTGCGATTACGGCTCTAGAAAACAACTTACAGGAGGAAATCCATGTACACTAACATTATGGCTTGGGAAAATGGCGAAATGTCTGAAGTTGATGAGATTAAGTTCTTTTCTGAGTTGATTGCTACTGGAATGGCTTGGTCCCTACAGGGTTGTTATGGAAGAGCCGCAATGAGTTTTGTGGAAAATGGTGTTATTTCACGAAATGGTCAGATTCTTGTGAATCTTGATGAAATTTATGACAATTAATTACGTTTTCCCAACCGAAAATAAAGAACTTATTGATAATTGCATTAGGGATTTAACAACTCATGATTGGGTCCTAACTAGTCGAATTGACGACGAATATGGATTAACTACGTTAGAGTTTAAAAAATAGTTTGCAAATAATATTTTATTCTGTATAATCTCACATATCAGCTAACAACCAAGGAGATTACATGAAAGCATCAACTCAATTTGTTGTCATTGCAATTGTCGGAACTCATGTTATCCCTGTTCAAAAAATCATGCAAAAAGGACCTGAGCTTTTTGTGTTAACTGATATGAACGGGATGAATCTGTATGGATTTAAAAAAGAAAAGTCAGTCGATGCTTTTTTTATTAATGGCAAAACAAAAAAATAGTTTGCAAATAATATGCTTTCCTGTATCATCTCTGTATTGGTAACAACTAAGGAGATCAAAATGAACAAGGCAAAAATCGGTGACAGAATCAAGTCTATGAATGTTGCAGGTATGCCTGATAGAGGCTATTATGCTGGTAATGTAACTAAAGTAGAATTTGATGCCAATTATCAAGTTTATTACGTCTACTATACCGCAACTTGGAAATCCCCTAACGGTAAAGACTTAGAGCAAATAGCTGACCGAGAAATGAGAGTATTGCAGAACGGAACTGAAACTTTATTTGAAGGTTTAACTAATAATATCGAAATTCTTTAGGAGGTTTTATGATTAATGTAAAAAGTATAAAAATGGTAGCTGGCGGAACAGAATTAACTGTTGAAATAGACAAGGAAATTATTACAGCTAAAACTTATTTTGATTTTGATGGTACTGATAAAGTGCTTATTAAGGGCGAATTGTACGAATACCGTGGTGGATTTAATATTGTTAAGGTGAGGTAATTATGAGTAATTTACAAGAAAACATGGACCAAATGGATAAAGTTGTAACAGAATTAGGAGAAGATAAGAAAACTAGACATCAAAAGCTTCAAGAATCCCTAGTTAGACTAGTGGAGTATAAAGAAGCACTTAAAGCTCAAATGAAGGATACTGACGTACAGCTTGAAAGTGTACTAAAAACCCTAGGATTGGACTATTCATTCCAAGCACCTGATGGTATTGTATACAAGATTACCAAGCCTACAGGTACTTATATTTCATTCAAGGAGATTGATTATGCGCGTACTAAGAAGGTTGGAGAGGCTAAGGGAAGTCTAAGTAAGGCTGAAGCTAAAGAATTGGGATATACAGTAGACTAAAATAAAAAAGCCCGGACGAACCGGGCTTTTTCTATAAAACTTTAAGTTTTAATTAAGACTGTTGACCAGAAATGTTCTCGAACAATACGTTCTTACGTGGTTGCTTAACAGCAAGACACAAGAAACGGAAGTGAGCTTCAGGTAAGCTAAGGTCAGAGATAGCAAGCTTCATGCGGCTATAAGCAGCAAGTTGGTAGAACGAAGCTGTATTTGACTGAAGCAAATAACCTGTAACTGAACCCGGCTCTCTGTTTCCAAGGTCTGTGAACACAGAAGTAGCAGCGCCTGAATCTTTAACTTTACCGACGAACTTAGCAGAAGCAGCGCTTCCACCAGCAGCAGAACGGTATACGTTATAGTGACGAGCACCTTGAACTTGAGAGATAGTAAGAACAGCAGCATCACCAGCAGCAACTGCAACAGCTTGAGCAGCAGAAGCCAAAGACTCGCCTCTTTCGTTAGCTGAAGTTACATAATACTGATAAGTACCAGCATCAAGAACAGAGTCAGCGTTAACTGGAGAAGTTGGAGTGAAAGACGGAGCCGCTGGAGAACCAGCACGAGCGCGAGCTGGACGAGTCTTACCAGAAAGGAAACGAGAAGCTTCCATAGAAATTACAGAAGAACTTGTCCACTGTGTTCTAAGGTGAGCACCAGTAGCCTCTTGAGGAGAACCAGCAAGCATGATACGCTCTTTAGCGTGTGCAATCTTGTTGTACTGAGCTAGAGAAATAGGGTCAAGGATAAGTTTATCAGCTTCACCGTGATTCATTGCTGAACGAACTGCACCATCTTCAATCAAAGATTGAGTAAGAGTACCGTTTACAGAAAGAATAACTGATTGGTCAGAACCAAACTCAGCAAACATCAAATCTTGAGTGTTTGAAAGAGCGTCAGACATACGAATCTGAACATCTAAACCTTGCATAGCTGGCATGTTAGAGATAGCTAGTGGGTTTCCGTCAAAAACACCTGCGTTAGAGAAATCTGATTGACCACGGAAAGAGTCAAACTCGATATCAGCAGAAAGTTTCATAGCAGCATCATTAGCAGCTCTATCTTCAGCTTTCGTACCGTCAAAAGCAGCTACCATGTTAGCAGCAACTGATACGCGACGAGTAGTTGAGTAATAAGCCATAGGCACGATAGCACGAACGAAGTTAGAAGTATCTTCTTCTCCGATTCCGCCTTCATACTGAGCTGAACCACCAAAAATACCGTAGTCAAGCTGACGGTTATATTGGATAAGTGTTGACTTAGCATCTTTCGAGCTAAGCATTTTTTGAAGCTTGATGTGCTTATCTTCAAAAGTTACAAGTTCCATTACAGGAGAAAGGTCTTCTACCTGCAAAGCACTACCTTGTGTCAAAGTACTTGGGGCTGCGTTGTAACTACCAGCTTCCAAAGCCTTCATTAGGTCATTAAATTGTTCCATGTTGTCCTCCTATAATAGATGTTTTACTAATTCGATTGAACCGTTATTGTAGTAATTTGTAATTGCGTCTTTATCTTTCTTCTCAAGTTTACCGCTTCTGATTTTAGCTGTTAGCTTAGAGCTAATTTCGCTCTTAGTTACCTTGCTTAAATCGATTTCGTTAGCCTTGTTTTCTTCTTCAGACTTTTTAATTACTTCCATATTAACGATAGCTTTCTGCTTAGGAGCTTGTGAGCCCTTACCAAAAGCCTTGTTCAATACCTCAGTAACTTTATCTAGAGATTTTTTAAGAGTCTCATTTTCAGACTTCAAAGTTTCATTTTCAGACTTCATCATTTTAGCTTCTTCAGAAACTTCAGATTTAGTCATTACTTCTTCAACGCCAATTGTCTTTTTAAGAGTCTCAAAATGAGCTTTAGCTTCAGCTTTACTCATAGAGCGATACAAACCTTCCATTTCAGCCATATCTTCATCGTCATAATCAAGCTCTTTAGGCTCTTTAGATTCTGATTTAGCTTCCATGGCAGCTTCTGTCTTCTTAATTTGCTCACCTTCTGCTGTAGGGTCTAAGTGTTTTTTAAACTCAACTTCTACTTCAGCAATAAGGTTAAGCAGGTCTTGTTCAGTATATTTTTTCATGCTTAACTCCCATTAAGTTAAAAGTTGATATTAGATACCTTTAGTTGGCCACTGAGTTTCTACTTCCAACGAATCAGCTACAGCAGCAGCGTCCATAGAAGCAGCAGAAACAGCAGTTCCGTCAGCGATTTCTTTAACATCAATTTTCATACCAATTTTAGCAATATCAGCCATAGCCTTAATAAGATCACGACGAGAAGGCTCGCCTTCAGCAGCGTCTAATTCAAATGCAACTTCAATTGTGTGTGGTGCGAAAGCAACTAGGTCATTTCCGAACACATCTTTAGAAACAGCATCTTGTGCTTTAATACGAATACCAATTACCGGCTGACCAGCAGCTTCATTTCCGCCATCTGAACAAAGCAATAGAGGCCATCCTTGAGCGTCATTAACTTGACGAACTGAGTCAATAGTAGCAGACCCTTTAAAACGTCTTTCTAGTTTCTCTTTCAACTCACGGGCTTGTGCTTGTGCTTTTGCTGTACTTTTCATACTTTTCCTCCATATAGTGGGTTACATTGACAAATTAAGATAAATACTTAAATATAGTTAAATATTTAGTATTTTCATGGTATTATGAATGATAACAATAGCTTACCTCTAAGCCATTGCAATGATTATAAATACATAATAAAACAAAATAGAAAACTAATCTTTAAGGTAGATATCTTTAATTAAAGATTAGGATTACAGGTAAAATATGTCTAATGATAAATTAGGGACTATAATTCACGGAATTGCAGCGCATGAGAGTTTAGATTCTTCTGGCGAGCGTATTCTTATAAATGGTATTGATACTTCTAGTCTTACTCAAGATGGGGTTTTTAATACCGAACATAAGTCCGACTCTACAAGTCAGATTATTGGTAAAATTACAGAAGCTACTAAGATACTTAAGAAAGAAGATTGTAAAAACAAACATCACGAATACTTTTGGGAAAGAGCTGGAAAAATGCCTTATTTATACGTAAAAGGTATTTTGTTTGACGGTTTTGGTCATAGCGGAGCGCAAGACGCTGTTTCTATGTTAAAATTCGACAAAGGTCTAGATAAAGGTGAAACTAAGCAATTAACTGGTTTTTCTATCGAAGGCTCTAAGCTAGATAAAGAAGGTGCTTTAATTAAAAAGTGTATTGCTAGAAAGGTGTCTTGGACACTACTTCCCTGTAATAAAGCCTGTATTGCCGAAATTCTTGAGGCAGATTCTGAAGAAAAACCAAAACTTATCTCTTTAAGCGACCTAAAACTCGCCTTTAAGAAAGCTGAAGATATGGAGAATGACATGAAAAAAGCAGATAAAAAGTACTTTACTCAATTAGCAGGTAAGCTAACTCCTAAAGAGCCTTCTAAAAAACAAACTTATACTAAGATAACTTCAGCTACTGGAGAGCACAAAGAAGCTACTCCAGCAGAGCCTAAGCAAACCATACCTCACGTTGAAGCGCCGAAAAAAGTTACTTCGGGAACTAAAATAGAATACAGAAAACAAAAAATGCGTACTGGTGCAAGTATCTATAAAGACCCTGAAACTTGGAAAACTGAATCCAATGTTAGAAAGCAATTAACTAAAAAACCTGTCGGTAAGAATATGACGGCTCCTACAACTAAAACTAAAATAAATATGAGCGAGAAAGATATGGCAAAAGCTAAAAAAGAAATTCTTAAGTCTATGTCAGATGAAGCTTTTGATTTGTTTAAAAACAAAGACCTTTTAATTGATATCGCTAAATCTAAAATGCCCGAAGCTTCTGAAGAGGAAGTTTTAGCATTTGCAAAGACTTACGCCTATATTCAGCTTAAAAAGTCTGAAATTGGACTTGAAAAGCTTGCTAATGAGATTGAGGGTGGGGATATTAATAAAGCCAATCCAAATCCAGAAAAACCTAAAGCTAACCATCCTTGGAGAAAACAAAAGATTGGCTCTCAAGCACCTAAAATTTCAATGGATAAAGATAAATTACCAAATAAAGAACCTTCAGCTAAAAAAGACAAAAGTCCTGCTAACGGTGAAGAAAAAGAACTTAAATTTAACGAACAATCTTGCGTAACCGATACTAAACCAGACCTTAAAAAACCTAAAATGGAAAAAAAAGGTAGATGTTGGGATGGCTATGAGCCTACGCCCGGTAAAAAAGCTTTTAGTCAGGGTTCTTGCAAGCCAATTAAAAAAGCAGAAGTACCTTCAAATGAAATTCATTTATATAAATATGAAGATGGAACCGCTGAAATTGTTTGGGGCGAAGCTGTATTAGATAAGACAGTTGATATTATAATTAAAGCAGAGCTAGATGGATGGCAAGAAAATCACGAAGATATTGAAAAAAAAGAAAAACCTTTCCATGGTTATAATTCAAAAAAACACTCTAAGGAAGGTGGATTGAACGATAAAGCTCGTGAAAAATACAATAGAGAACATGGTTCTAATTTAAAAAGACCTGTTACGGGTAAAGTAAAAGCAGGCTCTAAATCTGCTAAACGTAGAAAAAGTTTTTGTGCTAGAATGTCAGGCGTAAAAGGTCCAACTTCTAAAGAAGGTAAATTAACTCCAAAAGGAGCCTCTCTCAAGCGTTGGAAATGTTAATGAAAACTAAACGAGTTGCCGTAGCTATTATTCGTGATGAAAACGATAACGTATTGTTTGGAATGCGTAATGATAACGGACTCTATACTAATCCGGGCGGTCATTTACATGAAGGCGAAGACCCTTATGAAGGTGTTTTGAGAGAGTTGAAAGAAGAGACTGGGTTGACGGGTAACGATGCTAAACTTGTAAGAGTCGGCTTTAAAGAAAAAAAGAAAATGTTAGTATATATATTTGATGTTAAGGTAGATAAAAATCAAAAAATCGACCCGTCAAATGACCCCGATAAAGAATGTGATATATGGGCTTATTTAGACCCAAACGATATAGTAGACCAGCTTCACGTTGAAATAAATGAAAACTGGGGTTTAGAGTATTGGTGTAATAATTAAGACTAGTACGCAATAATGCGTTACGGTAAAACGTTCTAGGAGAATAGTATGTTATCAAAAAGTGCAAAAGAGATTCTGATCGTATGTATGGCTAACAGAAAGCTAGGGAGTGAAGTAGCGGCTCGTTTAATCGATGCTACTCCAGCAAATGCTGCAGCAGCTCAAGCCGTTCTTAGCGGATTGGCTAAATCAGAAAACAAAAGAGTCGAAGAGTATTTGATTGTTGCTCTTGCTAATCGCAAGGCAGGTCAAGAACTATCTAAAAAAATTAATGGTATGGTAGCCGTACTTGAAGCTAAGGCTGATGGACTAGAAGTTTTGGCGACTGCAGGTTCTTTTTCAGGTACTGTAGCTGGACTAACTACTCCTGTAGTTATTACTGCAAATACTGCTGGAGCAGCGGGAAATATTACTCTAACCGCTACAGGCGCAACAGTTACGGCTAGAATTGCAGCTTGGAACGCAGCTAACCCAAGCAATCAAGTTACACTTACTTCTGGAGACGGTGCTCAAATTCATACAGCAAGTATTGTTCTTTCAGGTGGAACAGATGCCTCTGACGCTAACTTAGCACCAGCTAAAGCAGCTATGGGCTCTGATAAAATGTCAGATAGTACTTTTGAAATTCTAGTTATCGCTATGGCTAGTCGTAAGGCTGCTGAAGATTTCAAATCTGCTTTTAACGCAATGATAGACGCCGTTCAGGCAATTGCATAGATAGTATTTCTAAAAAGTCTTACGAAAACTAAGGGTAGCTTCGGCTACCCTTTTTTATTTGTGGTATAATAACTACATGATAAGAAAATGTACTTACACCGGAAGAGATGCAAAAGCTAAGGATTCTGTAATACCTAGAGACCTTCTAGGTGATGAAATTCATAATTGGGCAGCTTCATTGCCTAGTAATCCCGACTACTTACAAACCAAACAAAATCGACTACCTACAGAGCTTGAGATGCAAGCTAATGAAATCTTTCATCTTTTAGAGCTAACTAAGCTTCGTGTCATATATTATGAACAGAAGCTTAAGTCTATTCAAGACGAAATCCTTAAAACTTATAAAGAGCCTAAAAAATCACCCATCCCTAAGGCAGAGAAAAAGAAGCAAGAGCAAATAGAAAAAGCTATTATCGAAAAAGAAGTAGTAGAATCTACTAACGAGAATATAAATGAGTTCTTTGAATCTAAACGTAAAATATGGGATGATGAAGATGAGTAGTTTTAAATGTAAAAAATGCGGGTGCGAGCCTGAGATACTTAGTAGTTTTGGTAAGTTTGGCAACAATCCATTGAAAATAGAAGATGATAATGACTATTGTGATACTTGCTTTGAACAAGTGTGCTTGAAATACGAAGGCAAGTATCCAGAGCCAAAGCAAAATCCGACAGAAACTTATGGTATAATAGAATAGACATATAACCGTAAAGGAATGAATAATGAGCCGTAAAGTTAAATCCCCAGCCAAGATGTTTACTAGTGATGACAAGAAGTTACAAAAGATAATTGTAGAAACTATGGATGAAATTGCAGGAGTTGTAGGTAAATCTTTAGGTCCGGGCGGTCGGGTAATCATAATCGAAAGTGATTTACAAGGTATCCCAAACAAGAACACTAAAGACGGTGTTAGTATTTTCAGAGCCTTAGGTTCTCACGACCCATTTAAACATCTTATTATCGAGCAAACCCGTGATGCTGCTATTCGTACAGTTAACGAAGCTGGAGATGGTACGACAACCGCCACCGTTATTTCAGCAGCTCTAATTAAAAACCTTTTTGACTTTTGCAGTAAGAATAGACGCTATTCTCCTCAAAAGGTAGCACGTATTATCGCTAGAACTTTAGATGAAACTCTAGTTCCATCTATCAGAAAGCAATCCATCAAGATTACAACTAAGAACCAAGACCTTCTAGAAAGAGTTGCTACCGTTTCAGTTAACGGTGATAAGGATATGGCTAAAGCTGTAATTCAAGCCTTTGAAGAAGTAGGCTACGGAGCATCGTCTCACGTAACTATCCAAGAGCTTTCTGGTCCAAGCGGTCAATATGAAGTTAAACTTATCGAAGGTTTTCCAGTAGATAAAGGCTATGAAGAGAGTATTGGTAAGTTCCACCCTGCTTTTATTAATGACCAAGGTAATCAAAGATGTTTACTTGATAAACCTTTATTTATCTTATTTGATGGTAATATTACCGATATGGTTCAAATTCAACCAGTACTAGAAAGTATTGGTGAAGAATACGTAAGCGGTAAATCTGAGTTTAAAAACGTAGTTATTGTAGCTCATAATTTCTCAGACCAAGTTCTAACACAACTTGCTTTTAACTTTCCTAATCCTCAGACTATTAATATCGTTCCTTTAACAACTCCTCTTAGCCAAATCATTAATGGTCAGCTAGAATTCCTTATGGATATCTCAGCTTTTACTGGCGCTAAGATTTTTGATATGAACAATTCTCTCCTAGATGCCTTGCCGGAAGATTTTGGTAAGAATATGGAAAAGATTGAAATCTATCGCTTCCGCACTACTATTGTAGGTGAGCCAGACCAATTGAATGTTGAAGACAGAGCTAGTCAGATTTCTACAAGAATGAATCAATCTGAATCTAAGATTGAAAAGATTCTTTTAGAAGAAAGACTTGGTAAACTTACTAACGGTATTGCTCAACTTAAAATCTATGGCTCTTCTAACGCTGAACTAAAAGAGAAGGCTGATAGAGCTGAAGACGCTGTTTGTGCGGTAAGAGCTGCTATTAGTCACGGTTGTCTTCCGGGTGGATGTCGTGTATTGATTAATCTACTAATTGGACTATTGGCTGAAACTGAGAATAAAGAAATTATGCAAGATGTACTTATCCCGTCTCTTGCGGCTCCTTTCTATAAGCTACTAGATAATGCTGGATATAACGTAGATGAGCAACAGGAAATTCTAGGCAAGCTCCTCGAAAATAAAGACTTGGTTTATGATGTAGAGAATGGAGTATTCGGAAAAGCCAAAGAGTTGGGTATTTTTGACGCTACCTTGGCTGTAGAGCAAGCGCTTAAAAACGCTGTATCAATTGCTTCAGTAATGGGTACTCTTGGTGGTATCGTAGCTTTCCCTAGAGATGGTCAGCTTGAACGCCAACATGCTTTAGATGAAGAAAATTTTAGACAAACACTAGATAATGCAGAAAATATGCGTAATGAAGCGAATGAACGTTCGTGAGTAATAAATGATTCAAGACAATGACTTAGAAGAACATAAATCAAAGCTAGTCTTTGAGATGCTTAATTCGGCTGAAGAGCTGAGAGAGTGGATGTCGCTCTATTTCGGTATCTATTTCCCTATGGGCGTTGTTCATCCTGACTCTACTCATTCTCCCACTGAAGCTATGTGGCGAATCTACGAACTAATGAAAACTGGGGAAAGTGAAAACGTACCTCAAGTATGTATGCTTTCTTCTCGTGACTCTTATAAAACCCTCTCCGCAGCAGCTATTGAAGTTCTATGTATGATTCACTTCAGAATCTCTGTAGCTCACATGGCTGCAATTGAACCACAATCTCAGAAGGCGGTTCAGTACGTAGAATTATTCTTCCGTCGAATTGGGAAGTATCTAGAAAACCACAACTGGAAAAAGAATTCAAACAATAAAAGAGTTATTGAATGGATTACTGACGATGGTAGAAATATCTACTTAAAAATCATTATTGCTACTATTGCAGGTGCTAACTCCGAGCACGTACCTATGTTATTTATCGACGAGGTTGACGTTGTTCAGAATCCAAAAGCTTTAGAAGAAGCTAAGATGATTCCGTCTGTTTTTGGTAAATACTTTCCTATGACGGTTTATCTGTCCACTAGAAAGTTTGCTGGTGGACTTATGGAGAAAACCCTTAAACAAACAATTGCCGCTGGTGGTGAGGTTTTGCGTTGGAATATCCTCGACATTACCGAACGAGTGCCTGTAGAGATAGCTAGGATAGATGAACCTAAAGTTGTTAGGTATCTAGGAAGAGGTCTTCCTATGGTCAACCTTTCAGAGTCTGAATGGGCTGGGTTAACTGACGAACATAGAAATGATTATGAGCGTTTTGAAGCTTACGCCGGAATCGCTACCCACCCACTACTTCCTGTAATGCGAAATTATCTAGTAGATAGAAATCAAGAGGATGTGGGATATTTATATAAGCCCGTATCGGCTGTAAAAAACAACTTTAATCAACTTTCACCAGATATGGCTGAAGCTCAGCTAATGTGTCAAAAGCCATCTACCTCGGGACTTGTTTATCCTCGTTTTGATGGTATGTCTAACGTAATATCTATTCAAGACTGTTTTTTAAAATTAACAGGAGAGATACCTCACAACACCAGCCATGAATTTCTAAGAGATATGCTAGTAAATCTAGGTATTACTTTCATCGGTGGAGCTGACTGGGGGTATACGGATTACACCTCCTTGGTAGTACTTGCTCTTATTCCAAATGGAGAGGTTTGGCTTGTAGATAGCTTTATTCAAGATAAATTAGAATTGGACGATATTGTAAAATACATTAAAGAATTGAATCAATTATGGGGTGTAGATAAATGGTATGTGGACCAAGCCTACCCGGCATATATAGCTACCCTCAAAAGACATGGTTTAAAGTGTCCTGAATTCAAGAAAGTCGTAGCTGATGGGATTGCTGCTATTCAGTCTAGAATTGTAGACTCTTCCAATACCCGAAGATTCTTCATATTGGACATCCCTAAAAACAAACATTATATTGATTCTTTTAGTGAGTACAAATGGCAGCTAGACCGTAAGGGCGATGTTATCGAAGGAGAGCCATACCATGATTCTGACGGCTACTCAGATGCTTTGGATTCTCTCAGATACCCGTTTCAGAACATATTCGCTAAAGGTGGGAAAATCATGTTTACCTACCCTTTGGCTGCTAAAGATAATGTTCAGCTAAACGGTGTTAAAGAGGCTGTAGTAAAGGCTAATACTAATATCATGGTTAATAAAATCAAAGAGTTAGCTCCTAATTACGAAAATGAAAAGAAAGACGACACAGCTCCTACTAAGAAAAAGGTTTTGTGGATGTAATTGGCGCAAAAATCTTTAATAATTCAAGGTTTTTACGCAGAAAAAGCAATCTTTAAATGGTATAATACAATACTGGAGACGAAAATGAGTAAAATGAATCTATTTTTAGCGGTGACGGCATACGAAGACGAAAATCCGACCAATAATCCATCCAAAAATATCTTTAAGTGGGTCAACGACCTCCAAGGCGCTTCTATTGAAGAACCTAGCGCCTCTACAGTTAAACTAGCTCCCGGTCAGGTTTTAAGCTTGTTCTCGGGTGAAGTAACTTTATCCGACGATGGTACTACGACCTATGATCTAAGTCTTAAATCGGGTACTGCTAATACATACAGCTTAAAGCATAATTCAGGAACCGCTCCTGCCTTTAGAACTCTTAGAAGCTTAGGTCAAAACGCTACATCTCAAATTACAGTAACAAAGAATGCTACCTTAGCAATTTTTACATCTTCCGGCGGAACACTACTCAATCTAGCCTCCCTTGTAGTGGGCGACGAAGTTAGAATCGGTTCTCAATTTAACGTAGCTAATCAAGGCAAATTTAAGGTCTTGTCTAAAACAACTACTTCGTTCACTGTAGAAAATCCATCCGTATCTGCTGAAGGTCCTGTGACCCTTGGAGCTGGCTTTGCTGACCAAGTTAGGGCTTATTCTTCAGCAGGTGTCCAGATCGGAGATGACGTAGCTATTGATGCTGGTTTTTCGGTTGTCTCTCAAGGTACTTACCAAATCACAGACGTTCAAGACAATAAGATTGAATTCTATAGTTTAAGCCCACTTCCTGAAGAGCTGGCTATTTCTGAAAACCTCAGAATCTTTAATCAGTCTAAAAAATTCATTTATGTTGAATCCGACAAAAAGATTTCTATTAGTATCAATGGGACTAACTCAAACACTATTGAGCCTGTTATCCTAGGTCTTAAGCTTAAGTCAGGTTGTTTTATGCAAAATACAACTATGTCATCGGCTGAAATAACAAATAATTCACAAGAAACGGCTACTGTAACGTTTCTAACGGCAGAATAATATGAGTGATAAAAAAATAATTCACGCCGCTGGCGGTGAAAATTTAAATAGAGATGATGTTCAAACCCTGCAAGAAACGTATAATAACGCTATTCTAAAGAACGCTGGTAAAGACTATCAAATGTCTGATTTAATTAAATCAGCGGTTGGTACGGCTAATAAGAAAAGCGCATCGCCTAGGCTTGCTTTTACAGAACAGCCAAATCAAGTAGATCATTATGCTGGTGTATTCAAGACCAAGCGCAATCTATTGCCAGATTCAATCATCAAGCAAATTCGTGTACAAAACCACCTTATTGCCGGTATTCTAAGAGCAAGAGGTAATCACTTATCGATGTTTGGTCATGTTCGTAAAGACCGTTTTGACATTGGTATTGAAGTAGATATTAAAACTGAACTAAAGGATTATATTGAACCAGAGCAAATGGTTCAAGTTCAGCAAAGGATTTCTGAGTTTACTAAACTACTTGTTAATTGCGGTCATACGCAAGGTTTAAAGGAAGAGGAGAAAATGACTCTTTCTGAATATCTAGACCTTTCAGTTAGGAATGGATTGGCTTTTGGTAGATTTGCTACTGAAGTTGTATATTCAGATACTGATAATGAAGCCTTTAACAGATTCAGAGCTATTGATGCTGGTACAATGTATAAAGCAGTTAAAAAAGGCGAATCGGCTGAAGGAATCAGAAGAAACTCGCTTAAATTAATTGAAAACTTGACTGGTGTAAAAATTGACCCAAGAGCGCTTGAGCAAGATGAATACGCTTGGATTCAAGTGGTAGAAGGAATTCCTCGTCAAGCTTTCACTCCTAAGGAGATGTTGGTTTATAACCTATATCCTTCTTCAGATATCGAGCATAATGGCTATCCTGTAACTCCACTTGATACAATTATTACTTCAGTTACAACTCATACTTCAATTGAAATCTATAATAAATTGTATTTCCAGAACGGTCGTGCTGCTCGTGGTATGTTAGTTATCCAGTCTGATGAAATCGATTCATCCACAATTGAAGATATTAAACAACAGTACAACGCCTCTATTAATAACGTAACTAACTCTTTCCGTACACCTATTTTTGGTGTTGGTACTAAAGACCAAGTAAATTGGGTATCAACTCAGCCTCAACGTAAAGATGGCGAATTCCAATATCTATTCGACCAAACTACCCGTAACATCCTTATGGCTTTTGGTATGTCTCCAGATGAGCTTCCGGGCTTTGGTCACTTGTCAAGAGCTACGTCTCAACAGAGTATGTCTGAGTCTTCTAACGAATACAAGATGATTGCTGCTAGAGATATTGGATTAAGACCTCTTATCTTGAAATTCCAAGATTTCTTCAACGAAAAAATCTTTCCTTTAATCGATCAAGAATTAGCACAGCTTTGTTATATTTCATTTGCTGGATACGATGCCGAAACAAAAGAAGGCGAATCTCAGCGCTTAGCTAGGGATATGCCTATTCATTACACTTACGATGATGTAATGGATGAGGTTGACAAGCAGCCTGTCGGTCCTCATATGGGTGGCGCAATGCCGTTCAATGAGCAGTACCAGCAAGTTATGAGTTCTTATATCGGCGTAAATGAAATCGTTAGCGAATTCATGGATAATCCAGCCGCTAGATTAGACCCTATGTTGAAGTACACCCAGAATCAATTTGCTCTTCAGCATATTCAAACTTTAGCTCAGTTTAATCCAAACGCAGTTAAAGCTTACTATGCAACAAGGTCTGATTCATTCCAGATTCTACAAGCATTACTTAAAGATTATTTAGACGAAAACGAATAGGAGAATATTATGTCAATGGACTACAAAGCTAAGTACAAGGAAATGAGAGCGCAATTGATTAAGTCTTCCGACTTAGCTTTTAGACTCGGCTATGAGCAAGGCATGAAAGATGCTCAAGTTGAAAACATGCAAATGCAAATGGAGCAGCAAGCTCAGCAAATGGCTCAACAAGCAGCTATGATGCAGGGTGGTCAGCCCGGTCAAGAAGGTCAGCCTATGTCTGAAGAGGAAGCTGCTATGCAAGAGCAAGGCGGAGCGCCTCAGGATAAGCAAGGTATGGAACAGGCTCAAATGGAAGAAGAGCAAGAGATGGAGCCGGGTCAGGGAACTGAACTTGATAACCATATCAATGAGCTTGAAAGTTTGGTCGCTAAGGGAGAAAAACCTACGGTAACGGATTTGAGAAAGGCTGTTGAAGCTTTATCCAATGTAAGAAAGAATCAAAAAGCTAAAATGAAGGCTAATAAACCAGCGGTAGCTACGGCTCAGAAAAAACTTGTAGATAGTATATTGGGCAAGTGGGAAAAAGAATCTAAGATGACTGCTGAGAATCTAGAAGAATTGATTGCAACTGAAGGTCTTAAACTGTAATGAAAGGTCTTCCACTTAAAATTATCGATAAGATTGAGGAAATCATCGGTGCTCAGTTTGATGAAATCACTTTAGATTTCTTGGGCATTATACCGAAGCTTTCTAGAAATAAGAGGATAGTTTTTACCACCACTAGAAGTAATCTAACATCGTTATTCCTACAGGCGCTAGGTCATAGGAAGCCCAATCAAGACGAGGAGGATACTCTTAAGGGATGTCTAAGAGTTGCAGCTAATTATATTGATGCTCTTAAAGAAAGAACTCAAGCTAGAGCCGTTCAAACAGCTAACGCATACGCTCAGGAAACTTTTGCCAATAACAAGCAAATAGCTCCGAGTAAAATTAGAAAAATTGTTGTTGAAGAGATGGGAAAGGCTCAGAACCATTTAAAGTTGATTGTTAATAGTGAGACTAATAAAGCTGTGAATACAGGAACCGCACTACAAATTCAAAAAGTTGCTGACGATGTTGGAGATAAAGACCCTGTTGTTTTCTTTCTTGTAACAAAAGATGATAAAACAGGTGATGAAGAATGGATTCTACATTTACTTCCAGATAGAAAAACTCCGCGACTTTGGTACTTATCTGAGATTGGAGCTGGCTATCATAAGGTCGGAGACCCGAACCCTAAACTACCCGGACTACATCCAAATTGTCGTTGTAAGATAACTTACCTACCTAAATCTTTTGGCTTTGGTCCAGAGGGTAAAATCAAGTGGGTTGAGCTTGACCATGACGAAATCAAAGAACAAAGAAAAACTCACCCACTACCTCGTTAAGGCATAAACCAAATAGTTTTACCATTAGCCCAAGAACCGTAGGGTATAATTTGAAAATGAGCCCAACCCGGTGTTTTAGAATCATGTTCAAGCCAAAGACCTACTTCCAATAAAAACTTCTCGTTAGCTCTACACCACTTATCCAATTCACCATTTGGGTCAGCAATATCAATAGCTTGACCAAACAAATGCTTACTCTTCATTGGAATCAGTTTCTTATCAGTAATTCCCTTCCTAGCATAAATAGCCAAATGCTCCGCCATACTTCTATAAACAGAAGTTGGAGTCATCGGCTTACCGTATTTTTCTCTTACCTTATTAATTCTTTCAAGTACTATCGCTAGGTTAGCTGCGTGGTCTTTAGGAATATCTTCCAGCTTCTTACCCATCAAAATTTCTTTCATTGAAATTGCCATAAACACCTCTTTAGCTTAAAGATTATCCTTTTTATGGTATAATAAGGATATGAAAGTAACGATTAAAAATCCTAGTAAGGCTTATATTGATGCCGACCCGGTAGTTCTGGAAGGTATGAAGAAGGAATTTTCATATCGTAAAACTTCAGTTCAAATCCTACTTCAGAAGCACGAGCATAAGCATTGGCTTAAAAATAGCGACCCTGATAGATGGGAGTATGAAAAAGCAGAGCTTCTAAGAGACCTTGATAAGAATCTACTGTTTCAAGACAAGGGAGGCTACTGGGTTAGACCCGGACTATTGAGCTACCTTCCTTTTTCATTTACCTTAATAAACGAAATATCGTATCCTAAATTTAAACCCATTCCTTGGGCAAAAATGCCAGAATTTGAACCCTATCCTTACCAATCATTGTCTATGGATAAAATGATGGAGGCTAGACACGCTTGTATCAGCCTACCTACAGGATGTGGTAAATCCTTTATTACGCAGCTTATGGCTCGAAATACAGGCTTAGATACGGTTGTAGTAACTCCTAGTGAATCTATCTTTAATGAACTTCTAAAAGGGTTTACTGAGCTTTTAGGTAAGAAATACGTAGGTGGATATGGCGATGGTAAGAAAGACCTAACTAAGAAAATAACAATCGCTATCAGTAAGTCACTAGCTAATCTTAAAGAAGGAACTCCAGCGTTTGATTTCTTTGCTTCTAAGCAGATGATGATTGTGGATGAATCCCATACCTTTGCTGCTGAAACTCTTGAGGAAGTCTGCCACGGTGTTCTAGCTGATATTCCTTACAGATTCTTCCTATCCGCTACCCAGACTCGTGGAGACGGTACTGAAAAGCTTTTGAACTCAATTATTGGTCCATGCGTATATGAGATGTCAATTGATGAAGCCATCTCTCAAGGCTACCTATGTCCACTTAATTTTACCATACTACAGACTTTTACACCGTCTAGTCTAATTAAGAAAGATTCTATTGAAAATAAGAGAGAGCATTTGCTCTACAATAAAGAAGTAGCTAAAACCGCTGCCTTAATTGCTAACTCCAAGTGGGAAAACAAACAAGAGTCTACTCTTATTCTAGTCGAAGAACTTCGTCAAATAAAACTTATTATAGACCTACTTAAGGTCCCGTATGGATATGTTCACTCAGGCTCAAAGAAAGACGCTGCCGTTTGGGGTCTAGAGCAAGTTGATTCGCAAGAACAGGTTGATAGGTTCAATAAGGGTGAAATCAGAGTCCTAATTGGAACTAGAGCTATTGCTACTGGAACTAACTTATACCCGACCCATAACACAATAAACTGCGTTGGTGGTAGTTCCGAGATTATTACCAAACAAGGTACTATGGGAAGGTCTACTAGAAAGCTAGAGATAAGTAAGTACAAGCATCTCCATAAGCCCAAGCCAGCTACTATGATTTATGATTTTGATATAACTAATAATCCTAAACTCAAGGCTCAGCTAAAGAAGCGAATTGAATGGTATAAAGAGGCAAACGGTACGATAGATACCTTTAATCTTATGGTATAATATATCATGGTTAATAAAAAAAGATTTACGGACAGAGAATTTCAAAAACTAGCTGCCCGTATTAACAAAACATTAATTGCAAACGAAGGTGTTGGCGGAGACCAGAAGAAACAAGTCGAAGCTGTAATGGACCTTGAGCGCTATTTTTTCAATGCTATCAAGCGTTATGCCAAGGCTGTTCAAGTCTATGCTTTATTTATTAGACATATTAATCACGAATTAGGTAATATATTAAACGCCAAACCCTTCTTTAGAGAAAGCCCTGCCGTTTTTAATAAATCCATATCTCCAGCCTTAAGAAGCAACAATCCTCGTAAACTACTAGAATTTCACGGCAATTACAACTTAATTCATTTTATAGTTAATAATTGGGGTGGACCTCTACCCGACCACGTTCAATCTATATATGACAGATTCTTAAAAGCCAGAAGCCTCCTTATCGAAAACAATCTTCCCTTAGCCATCAATCGTGCTAAAATCTTTTACCGCAGTACTCCAGAAAGCCACCTTTTATTAATCGACTTCATTGATATATGTATCCAAGGTTTAATTACTGGTATCGATAAATACGTTGGTGAATATACAACGGTTTGGCGTTCGGTCTGTATTGGTCGAATGGTTGGTTTTATGATTGAGGAATATTCTAAGACCTTGATTAGGATGTATCCTACAGACAAGAAAATTCTTTACAGAATCAATTCCCTAAGGCATACTCTAAAGACAGAGGATATTAAAATCCTTACTAAAGCTCTTAATGAGAGCTTTCTTCAAGATGAAAAAGAAGGGAAAGCTATTCCTAAACTTCCTATCTTTGAAGACTTTGTTGTTGAGATTTTAAATGGAGCCTCTCATCTTAGTGCTGATAGTACAATCGAAGATGTTGATGGTTCGGGTTCTGTGGGTATTTATGATATTACAGCTAGTTCAGATGACATAGCTGAAGAGGTCGAAAACAGAAACGCTTGGGGCGGAGTTTTAAATGCTGCTAAACAGCTTAACTTACTAGAAACAAAGATTATACGACTTAAGGGAGTAGATATATGAAAAACAAAACACTTAACTTAAAAATTATGACAGAGCCTTATAAGGGTGAAAGAAAGATTGAGTCTTCGGTTAAATCTGGGTTTGCTTCCGTTAAGCAGAAGAGTACTATCGTAGCCTTAAAAGTTCTATCTGACGCTTATATTGACGAGGGAAGGACTATTAAGGCTGGCTCCAAGGTTCATATCAATGAAGAAGTCCTGTATGCTAAATTTACAACTCAGCGCCCTTATGAATCGGCGGCTGTAGAGGGTCCTTTTGTATTTGTTGATTTTAACGATGTAATGTTTGTGACGGAGGAATAGTGAAAATTCTTAGAGTCGGAGACCCCCACGTTACCGTTTCTAATATGAAAGAGTCTACAGCTCTGATTAGTTTTGTTATCGATAAGGCTAAAGAGTTTGATGTTGATTGTGTTGAGATTCTTGGTGATTTGTTTGATACTCACTCAGTAATCCGTTCGGAAGTCTTAGACTTTTGGGATATGGCTTTTAAAATTCTAGAGATGGAAGGAATTTCTACTAGGGTTATGATTGGTAATCATGACCAGATTGGAGATAAAGAACGTGAACAATCTCTCAATGCTTTAAATGTATTCTGCAATAAATATAAGTTTGTAAACATATTGAACGCTACTCAGGTAATAGACGGTATTATCTACATACCTCACACCAGCGACCCTGAATTATTCCTTGAGAGAGCTAAGAAGGGCGGCAAGCTACTGATAGCTCACCAGACCTTTATTGGAGCTGAGTACGAATCAGGATTCCCTGCCGAAGACGGTATAGATATTGATAGCGTTCCTCAGGAAGCTATTATCTCAGGTCACATCCATAAATCACAACAGATTGGTAAAGTATTCTACCCCGGTGCTCCACGTTGGCTTAAATCAACTGATGCGGATACTGACAAGGGTATCTGGCTATTTGAGCACAATAAAGAGAATCCTGCTATTTACATTAAAGAATTTATCTCAACTAAAGAAGTAGTTACACCTATTGTTAAGATAGTATTTAAAGAAGGCGAAGAAGAGCCTACCCTTCCAGATAATGCTAAGGTAGCTCTGGAGCTTATAGGTGAGTCGTCTTGGATTGCTAAGATGCGTAAGAAGTACAAGGGCAAGGCTTCAATCAGAGCCGTTCCAAGCGACCGTAAGGCTTCATCGGTAGATAAGAGCAAGCTCGTAGATATCGAGCAGTTCCTAGCTGGATACGTGAAGCCTAATGATAGTTTTGGCGTACAGGATGTGATTGAGTATATTAGAGGCGTATCATGACTAATAATCAAAATACTATTATTGACGACCATCGTAATATGCTAATGGTATCGAAGAAAATGTCTACATGGCAAACAACTCAGCTTGAGATGTGGGGTTTTATTGTATTTGACGATATTAAGGCTATTAAGATAAAATACAACTTTGATGATGGCGAAGCCTTTAATGAAGGCTCGGTTGAGTACATCTTTAACTTCAAAGGCGAAGCGCCAACTGGTTTGATTAAAGATAAAGGATTGGAATCTTTAACTAACTGGACCAAGAGCATATTCTGGGCTAATACTAAAGTAAAATTTAAAATAGGTAATAGGGTATGGAAGTAACAAAATTCTCAGAAGACTTGTCTGAAGAAGAACAAATCTCTCTACAGAGCTATATATCAAATGGATGCCCCGGTCTAACTAAGATCGATGATACTAAGGTATTTAAGTGGTTTGAGCTTTATATGGCTGGAAAGAGCTATTCTGAGATAGCTGCCATAACTAAAGAGAAAAAAGACCTAATTGTTTATATTGCTCATCGTGGTAAATGGCATGAGAAGCACATGCAATATTACGCAGATATAGCAAATAACCTTACGAATAAGCTGAAGAAAGTAAGGTTAGAGAGCGCTAATACGGTAGCTACCGCTATTACGGCTTTAGGTAAATACTATGGCGATCAATTCAATAAGTACTTACTAACTAATGACGGGTCTATTATTGCCAACATGGATACTAAGACTTTAGCGCAATACTATAAGTCCATAGAAGTTCTAGATAAGATGATGAGTCCTAGCTCAGGTGGAGAGGGCAGTTCAAATCCTTCGGTTAATATCAATGTAGGCTCTAGCGCTAAAATAGAACAAAAAGACGATAAGACCGTTGAAATCACTACAGACGAAGCCGCTGGTGATTTAATTAAAGCACTGGCTAAATATCAGAGAATCAAAGAAAAAGATTGACCCTCCATAAAACCCATGATATCCTACTATCATGCGGATTATTTTAATAATATTTTTTATTTACATAAAAGAAGCACAAAGTCAAGTCTCGCCCGGAGGCAATGAAGACCAAGCTATTTCTAGAGAATGGTCTACAATGCAAGCCGTAGCCTACACTCAAAGAGCTATCCTAGCTCTACCTGAAGTAAAATCTAAAGTCAAAATGTTAGAAAGAAGATTAATTCATTATATACCTTTAGAGAGAGAGTACGTTATAACGACAGGCTCGATAGGTATGGCTATTATTAGAGGTAGGGTGGAAACTCGACCTATTAAGAATTTTGAAGTTGATTTCATGGGCGGTCGAGCTAGACCTGACGTATTCTATAATTTTAGAGGCGAGGACAAAGGTGCTTACTTTAATATAACATGGGGGTTTTGATGAAATGGTTACTACTGTTAATTAGCTTTAATGCGTTTGCTTGGAATCCAACCGAAATTAAGATTATGAACTGTAAATACGGTTCAGACAAGGATATTGAATTTACTACGTCTCAAAAAGAGTTCTTTTTCAATCGAGTCTATAATGATAGGCAGGTTAAGGTATTTGTTAAGGATACAGAAAAACCTTCAGAAATCGAAGATTATATGAGTATTTCTGACTTTAAAGGTCATAAAATGACGTATTCTCTAAAATGTACAAAAATGTCTAAATAAACGTGGTATAATAAAATATACCTTTTTGAGGTGTACAACTACGGAGGACAAAGAATGAAGATTCTAGTATTGCTGATGGCTCTCTTTACATTCAGTGTAGGAGCTGCCGAGACCGTGACGTTTAATGAAGATAACACAGTTTCCCTTAAGGATGCTGTAATGTCTGGAAGCGTCACACAAACAATTAACGAACTTGCTAAGAGAGAAAGTAACAGCGAACCTGTTATTTACTTGGTACTAGATACTCCGGGCGGAAGTGTTTTCGCTGGACTTAATCTTATCCACTATCTTAAAGGTTACAAAAAACCAGTTAAGACAGTAACTATCTTTGCTGCTTCTATGGGATTCCAGATTGTTAACGGAAACCCCGGAGAACGTCTTATCGTAGATACAGGTGTTCTAATGTCACACCCTATGTCTGGCGGTATTGGTGGAGAACTAGGCAACGGTCTAAGTCTTGATAATCGTAACGGATATATCAAAGAAATCATCGATACTATGGATAAGCAAGCTGTAGCTCGTACTAAAGGTAAAGTAAGTCTTGCTGAATACCAAAAAGCCTATGATAATGAGCTTTGGACAACTGGTCAAAACGCTGTAGATAAAGGCTATGCAGATGCAGTAACTCAAGCTTCTTGTTCAGATGGACTTTCAGCTTCTGTTGAAACAATTGACGACCGTGAATTTATTGGCTTTAGTATGATGGGACCTCTTGCTCTTCAGATTAAATATGAAGTTTCAAAATGTCCACTACAAATGTCTATCCTACGATATCAAGTAGCTATTGTAAACGCTGCTACTGAAGAGCGCTTTGTTCTCAAGAACAGTGGATATGAGATTGCTGAAAAGAAATCTAGTTCTGAACGAGGAATGTATATCGGTCAGAATAAGTCAGAATCTGCTGAAATTGAAAAAACTATTGAAGCCAGCCTTCGATATAAAACCTTTCAGTTTTATTTAAAAAGAGATATGAATAGTGTTCGAGGAATTAACTGGTTTTAATTTTTAAAAAAAAGAGCCACCTTCGGGTGGCTTTTTTTATGTCTTGTGGTATAATATTGATGGAGGTTCTATGCTTATACATTTTAAATGCAATAATCCTGATTGTCCTAATGAGACAACTAAATTATTTAAATACAGTAAAGACGTATCTTCATGGCTAGATTGTGGTGAGTGTGGGGTGGGTAAATTAGAACGTCAACTATCAGCTCCATCCACCAAGAGTACTCAGATGATTGATAATGGCGCTCAGGCTCGTCGTGTAGAGGTCATGAGCGAAGTAGTACTTAAAGAATCTGAACGTCTAGCTAGACAGGAAGAAGAGAATGATTAAACTAATAAGTTTAAGTTTTGAAGGGATTGGAAGATTCACTAAGAAACAAACGGTAGACTTCTCAGACCGTGATAAACTTGTTCAGGTTGACGGTAAGAATGAAAATACCGGAGGCTCTTCAGGAGCTGGTAAATCTACCTTATTCCATTCATTAGACTACCTTCTTGGTCTAAATGATATCCCCACTACTGGGCTACAGTCTAGGAACGGCAAAGCCTCACTATGGGCTGAAGGCGTATTTGAAATTGATGACAAAAAAGTAACCGTTACTCGTTCTAAGAAAGACGGGCTTTCAATTGTATCTGAAGACGAATCCATTAGCGGAAACGTCAAGCTTGCAGAAGAGCGCCTAGACCAACTGATAGGTGTACCTAAAAAACTATTTAAAAAGATGATTCATAAGAAGCAGAAAGAGGGTGGGTTTTTCCTTAACCTTACTGCTAAGGAATCGTTTGAGTTCCTAATTAAAGTCCTAGGTCTAGAGAACTGGACCGCTAAAATCGAAAAAATTGAAGAAGATATTAAATCTAAGCAAAAGCGCTTAGGTGAACTAAAAACAATCATTACAAATAAATACGATACACGCACTAGTCTACAGAGTATGTTAGAGCTTAAAAAGAAGCCTGAAGCTCCAGAATATACGGATGAGCAATACGAAACGCTAAGACAGAAAAAAGAGCTATTAGCTCCAGCTATCAAAGACCTTCGAGATACTCTAGAAGGCAAGATGCGAGAAATACCTATACCTAGCGCAACTTCTGTGTACGTGGACGATTCTAATTTAAAATTAATTAGAGATAAGGTATTAGAAACTCAAAATAAGATAAACAATGCTCAATACATGCATAAGACTAGATTAAATCTGTTAAGGTCTGAGATATCCTCAATCAAAGAATCTATATCTAAGTCAGAGTATGCTGAAAAAGAGCTACTTAATGTAGTCCAAAGAATTCAGAAGCTTAAAGAGCAGCAGAAACATATAGAATCAGAATCCTGCCCTACATGCTCTCAGAGCTGGAAAGGCAAGGACGCTCAAGATAAAGTAAAACAAATTTCAGATGAGATTGGTATCTTAAGTGAAAAAGCTTGGGAGTGTAAACAATTATCCGATTCCAAGACTGGCTTAATTCAAAAACATGAGACGGCAACTCAATCTCTTGTGTTAGAATCAGATTACAATCCAACTTATGAATTAGACCTAGAGCTTGACCAGTTTAGAAAAGAAGTGGCTGTAGAAGAAGGTAATATTGCCAGCGCCTTACTGTCAGCAGAAACTAAGACCAAGCTTGATAATGCTGAGTATGGAAATCAAGTTCAGAAGATTAGAAGCGAGTATGCAGATAAAATCAATACCGCTACTAATGAGTACAATAAAATAGAATCAGAAATGAACCTCATAGGTCAAGCTCTTCGTAGTTATAAGAATTCGCTACTAAATTACGAACTTGAAATGAAAGGTATTAAAGAAAAAATCAGAGAAGTTGACTTATCTTCGGTAGAGTTAGTTGAAGAAGAAATCAGGTTGGCTAAACAAGTTCTAGTCGCTGAAGAATCTAAGAAAGTGATTAAGGCATATACTATGCAGATTTTCCAAGAGTCGTTGGATTACATTGGAGAGCAAGCCTCTCAGATTCTATCTAACGTCCCTAATATGGCTAGTTCTACTATTTACTTTGAAAGTTGTAAAGAGACCAAATCAGGCTCTATTAAGGACGAGGTTAATCCAATCATTAATATGGATGGAGAGAATGAGATTAGTATCAAAACGCTTTCTGGTGGCGAAAGAACTTCTATCGACCTAGCTGTAGATTTAGCTCTAATCGAGATGATTGAAACTAAGGCTGGTAAGGGCGCAGACTTCTTTATTCTGGATGAGCCTTTTGACGGGCTCGATGCCGTAAACAAAACTGAATGTTTAGATATTTTACAAAATTTAGATACTAATAAGAAAATTATTATCGTTGACCATAGTGCAGAATTAAAAGCATTAGTTCATGATATAATTATGGTCGTTCGTCAAGGTGAAGATAGTTTTGTGGTATAATAAATCATAGGAGAAACCATGAGCGTTAAAGATACTTTAGATTCTGATATTATCAATTTTTTTGAACATATTGATAATCAGAATGTCAATGATAGGAGGCAAACCCTTCGTCAGCTCATGGATAAATATATCCATTTGACTAAAGCTGAATTGTTGATGGATAAGCATGATTTAGAGGTTATTGTCAGTAACGCAAAAACCCTTATGGCTCAGAGTGCTTTTCCAGTAAGTCTAGGTAATTCTAAAAGGAGAGTCCATGAAAATGAACAAGTTGCACTATGTCTAATTGAGAGTACAGTAAGTCATCTAAATAAAAAAGATTGTTTAAAACGGCTACCTAAATTTGATTATAGGAGCGATACTCTGGAGGAGTAAATGGATAGAGCTATGTTAAAGAAAAAAGTACAGAAAGATAATCCGACTTTTACAGACAGTGTGGACGGCTTGACCGTAGCTGATTTGGAAAAGAATATGCTTATGTACGCTAAGCATAAAGAAGATACCGAAATGGCTTTGAAAGAAGATGAGGAAATTCAAGATGTTCAGGAACAGCTCAAAGAACTTAAGGCTCCCTATAATGACGCTATGAAAGCTCTTAAAATGAAAATGGCTTATATAAACATTTTAATTAGAGAGAAGACAGATGGCGAAGCAGAAAAAGAAGAAAGCGCAGAATAAATCCCCATACGATGAAAACGGTAAATGGAAAGACGAGAAACGATTAGTTATCGGCGCTATCCGTAGGCTATTTAGACAAGCACCTCAATTCAAAGAAGTTCATGAAGCTTCTAGAGTTGAGGTTCCTAAATATAATAAGGACGGCAGTCTTTCCAAGAAACCCCATGTTAAACGGACTTGTGAAGTTTGTGGAGAGCTTTTTTCATCAACCAATATTGCTATCGACCATATCGAACCTATGGTTCCAATTTATTTGACAAACGATGATTTGACTTATAATGAGATAGTTAGCAAGATTATTTGTGATAAATCTAACTTACAGAGGATTTGTAATCCCAAGAAAGGCAAAAAGAATAAGCCGACTTTTTTACAGTTTTGCCACCAAAAGAAAACTCATAAGGAAAACTTTATGAGAAGAAAGTGGGCAGAGCATCTTGAAAAGAAGGGGATTACTAAAAGAATCGATAAGGATGAGGAGTACTATTTCTTTAGTAAACAATTAGAGCCTAAGTGGGAAGAGCTTTACAGGCAAGAGCTTGAAGCGCAATTTAAAGAAATTGTAGAGAAAGAAGAAAGAAAGCGTTTACGGGAAGAGAAAAGACTGCTAAAATTAAAGAAATAAAAAAGAGGTAATATGAGCATGATGTCCTCTAGAGCTACGTATAAGCCTTTTGTCTATGAACAAGCTTATAAGTACTGGGAATCGCAACAACAAGCTCACTGGCTTCATACGGAAATTAGTATGGCTGGTGATATAAGTGACTTTAAAACAAACTTAACAGAATCAGAAAAACATGTAATCGGACACATTCTTAAGGGATTTACTCAATCCGAAATCTTTATTGGAGATTACTGGAGTAATAAAGTAGGGAAATGGTTTAAGCATCCTGAGATTCAGATGATGGCTGCTACCTTCTCTTCCTTCGAGTCCATTCACGCTGTAAGCTACGCTTATTTGAACGATAGCTTGGGATTGGATGACTATGCCGCATTTATGCACGACCCTAGCACTAAAGCCAAAATTGACCGTCTAGTATCCGCTAAAGGTAAGTCCAAGGAAGATATAGCTAAATCACTTGCTATCTTTTCTGGATTTAATGAAGGCGTAAACCTGTTCAGCTCATTTGCTATTCTCATGAACTTTCAGAGATTCAACAAGATGAAAGGCTTAGGTCAAATTATTGCCTTTAGTATTAGGGACGAATCCCTACATTCTGAAGCTGGGTGCTGGCTGTTCCGTACATTTATTGAAGAAAATCCAGATATCTGGACTGATGAGCTAAAGGCAGATATTTACGAAGCTGCCAGAGTTACAGTACAGCTTGAGGATGAATTTATTGATAAAGCCTTTGAACTTGGTGATATGGAGGGTCTATCTAAAGATGACCTTAAAAACTATATTAGATTCAGAGCTAATACAAAACTTCAAGACTTAGGTCTTAAGACTAACTGGAAATCTGTTAAAAAAGAATCTATTGAAAATATGATGTGGTTTGACATCCTCTCCAACGGTGTTGAAATGCAAGATTTTTTTGCCGGTCGTGTAAGTTCGTATTCTAAAGGCACTATAGATTGGAGTAAAATGTATGAGTAAATTAATCATATATAAGATAACTAACCTAATTAACAATAAGACATATGTAGGTCAAACCATCAGAGGATTAGATAAAAGAATAAAACAATATAAAAGCAACTTAGGCGGAGGTCAGTATGCTTTAAAAAATGCTTTTAATAAATACGGTTTTGATAATTTTTTATTTGAAGAATTATTTATATGTTTTGATAAACATGATTTAAATTATTTTGAAAAATATTTTATAAATAGTCTTGATAGTTTATATCCTAATGGATATAATTTAACTACTGGCGGTGATTCTAATTTTAATTTTACAGAACAAACTATTGCTAAAATGAGTAAAGCTAAAAAAGGTAAACCAACTTGGAATAAAGGTAAGAAAGGAAGTATACCTTGGAATAAAGGCAAAAAGGGTTTTATAACTCAGTCACAAGAATCTAATCTAAAAAGAAGTAGGTTTGGAGCTGAAAATCATTTTTACAACAAAAAACATTCTTTAAAGACGATACAAAAAATATCGCTTAAAAAGAAAGGCTCTATACCTCATAATCTTAATACAAATAAAATTTGTAAAGTTAAAGGTAGTATTTCTTGTATTTATGAAGATATAAGAGATTTATCTAAGGAAGGGTTTAATTCGTCTTGTATATTGCGCTGCTGTCGTAATGAAAGAAAAAGTCATTTAGGGTTTAATTTTCAGTTTTATAAGGAGTCTTATGTTACAGAAATTGCAAGATAGTGGGGAAGCTCCAAAATGGCTAACTGAAGAAGGACTTAAGACTTTGTATGGTGGTTATTTAGGTCCTAATGAAACACCTCGTACAGCTTGGGTTAGAGCAAGTAGCGCTATGGCTAAATCCCTCAATAGACCTGATTTACAAGAGGATTTTTTTGAAATTATATGGAATAATTGGCTTTGTCTTGCTACTCCTGTTCTATGTAATTTAGGTACTGACCGTGGACTTCCTATCTCATGTAATAGTATCCATGTAGGAGATTCTGTAGACTCTATCTTTGGTAAAGCCCACGAGCTTGCTATGTTATCTAAAAACGGCGCTGGCGTTGGTATCTACCTAGGAGACGTTAGAGGTAGAGGAGCCTTAATTAAGGGCAATGGAAGGTCTGAGGGGGTTATCCCGTGGGCTAAGGTTTACGATACAACTTGTGTAAGCGTAAGTCAGGGCTCTACTCGTAGAGGAGCTGGAGCTGCTTACCTAGATATCAACCATCCCGATATTGAAGAATTTATCAATATCCGCCGCCCTACTGGAGATGTCAATCGCAGGTGTATGAATCTTCACCACGCTGTTTGTATAGACGATGAGTTTATGAAACGTCTAGAATCTGGCGAAGAGAAAGCTCGTCATTTATGGACTGAAATTATCAAGAGTCGTTTTGAGACGGGTGAACCGTATCTATTTTTTAAAGATAATGTAAATAACCAAAGACCTCAAAGCTATATTCAAAACAGTCTTTTTATCAAGACTTCTAATATCTGTAATGAGATTTATCTATATACCGACCCAGAACATACTTTTGTATGCTGTCTCTCCAGTCAAAACGTAGCTAGATACCTAGAGTGGAAAGACTGGAAATCACCACGCTCGGGTAAAACATTAACAGAACTTACCACGTATGCTCTTGACGCTGTTATGACTGAATATATCAGTAAAGCTAAGGGTATTCCGGGGTTCGAGGCTTCTGTAAGATTTGCTGAGAAATCTCGTGCGATTGGTATTGGAGTACTGGGGTGGCATACATTCCTTCAGGAAAATAATATCCCGTTCGATAGCTTCCAAGCCATGATGTATAATAATGAGATTTTTAAGAAGATGCGTGAGGATGCAGATAAAGCTACGGCAGACTTAGCTAAAGAATATGGTGAGCCTGAATGGTGTAAGGGTCTAGGTCGTAGAAATAGTCACTGTATTGCAGTAGCTCCTACGGTATCTAACTCTATTATATCAGGCTCTGTATCAGCAGGCATTGAGCCTATAGCGGCTAACGTATTTGCACTTAAAACGGCTAAGGGTACTTTCTTACGCAAAAATAAGACCTTGGAAAAACTACTTATCTCTAAGAATAAAGATTTGCCAGATGTCTGGAAATCAATTTCTCAGAATGATGGTTCGGTCCAACACCTAACTTTTCTAACCGCTGAAGAAAAAGAGATTTTCCTAACAGCTCGTGAGATTAATCAGTTTGCTATTATTAAGCAAGCAGCTCAGCGTCAGAAGTATATCGACCAAGGTCAAAGCGTAAATTTATTTTTTGGTAAGAATTCTGACCCTAAGTATGTCCATCAAGTTCATGTAGAGGCTTGGAAAAGTAACCTAAAGGGTTTATATTACTGTAGAGCTGAGTCTTCTTTGAAAGGTGATATGGTCAATAGACAGAAAGAAGAATGTGCTGCCTGCGAAGCGTAAATAAATGTGGTATAATATATTAGAGGTGAATTATGAAAAACATATTCTCTGACGACGAGTCGTCGGAATTTGAACAAAGCAACGTCCCAGACGATGCCCAGCTAGAAAAAATTCTTAGCGAAGTAGAAGAATCTGAGGAAGAGGAGGAGCAGGCTCCTAAATCCCAACCTGTTAAGAAATCTTCAAAGCCAGTGGCTAAATCAGCCTACGCTTTAAGCAGTAATGAAACAAACGTTCTTCAGACGGCTATGGTTCAATTAGACCAAGCTCGTCTATATGAGATGCTTCTTAAGCATAATCTATTTGAAGGAGTTAAGGCTAACGCAGCCTCTCTTAAGAATG
>Ga0315904_10001597_pt1 | contig 36113 bp, 60 predicted proteins | sample LakEriMetagenome_6_FD_203529 | JGI IMG/M metagenome (GOLD analysis project Ga0315904, IMG submission 203529) | Freshwater fungal communities from buoy surface, Lake Erie, Ohio, United States - Buoy 12 MA120 | ecosystem: Environmental > Aquatic > Freshwater > Lake | place: USA: Lake Erie, Ohio...
CGTAGTCTTTGGGATACACCGGGCGAAGGAGCAAGTCCGTGCTGAACTTGAGCCGAAGATTGAGAGTTTGGAAACGCAGCTTGCGGCGGAGCGTGCTGACAGAGCGCGTGCGGAGGCTGCTGCAAGTGCGTACCGATCCGAGATGGATGCTCTTCGGAGTCGCCCTGTGCCTCGTACTCCTGTCCGGCTGTGCAACGAAACCCGTGCAGTGTCTGCCGACCCAGCCGCCCAAGGAGCTGATGGTCGAACCACCACCACCGCAGGCGGCAACGAACTTGCTCGAAGCGATTTTGCAGAAGGGCCGGACATCGGCCCCGACCTCTACGCCCTAGCGGCGATGTGCGATGCGGAGTTCGCCAAACTCCGGGCCTTGCAGAAGTGGGTACGCAATGACGTTCGATGAGGCGTTTGCCGCCCTGCTGCTGCACGAGGGGGGTTTTGTTGACCATCCAGCCGACCCGGGTGGGGCTACCCGATACGGCGTAACGCAGGCTGTCGCACGCTCAGAAGGCTTCAAGGGCGATATGCGGGAATACCCCATGTCAGAGGCCAAGCGCGTGTACCGCAAACGCTACTGGACGATGCTGCGCCTCGATGACGTACCGCCAGGTATGCGATTCGATTTGTTTGATGCTGCCGTGAATTCAGGTACGACACAGGCCATACGCTGGGCACAAAGAATTGTCGGTGTGCCTGATGACGGAAAGGTCGGTCCTGTGACAATTCAGGCACTTAACAACATAAACGTAAACAAATTTCTTGCAAAGTATAACGGCGCTAGACTACATTTCCTCACAAGCCTTCCCGGCTGGGCAAATTTTGGTCGGGGTTGGGCGAGGCGAATCGCAGATAACCTGATGCGATAGGGGGTCTAGATGCGCTCTGACGGCATCCCAAGGCAGTTCCAACTGCTGGGGCATACCATCCAAGTCAGGGTTGTCTCTCCGAGTCGATGGCGTCACGGCAAAGGCACCGTAGGGATATGGCTGCCGGAGCAGTATCGGATTGACGTGATATCGACTGTGAAAGGTTCTCACCGGCAACAAGTTTGGGCGCACGAGGCCATGCACGCGATGCTTGACCTTGCGGGCTATGAGGCGTTGTCGGACGATGAAGTCTTGGTAGATAGGCTAGGCCACTTGTTGCAGCAAATGCTCACAACAATGGAGTAGTCATGCCGAAACGATGCACCGATGAACAAATCCTAGCCGCGCTAAAAGAAACTAACGGCATTCGTGCCAAAGCGGCGATGATCTTAGGGATTAGCCCCCGCGCTGTAATCGACCGAACGCAAACGATGATGGCAAAAGGCTTGGATGTCCCGGCCTCGACGTATCACCCAGGCGATGCCATTCGCGAACGGTTCGACAAGAAGCCCGAAGAATTCAAGTTCACTCCGCTGCCCGAAGACGACATTAGCGTCGAAGACTTGGTAGCGATTCGTAAGCGCCAGTTCGCCCACAAGCGCGAATACGAAGAAGCCTCTAAGTTAATTCCCATCCGCATCACGATACCGGGGCCAATCGGCATCCTGCACTTTGGCGACCCACACGTCGATGACGACGGCTGCGACATCGAGGCGATTGAGCGCCACACCGCACTCGTCAACGCTACGGAAGGGCTTTTCGCTGCCAACGTGGGCGACACCACAAACAACTGGACGGGCCGCCTGGCACGGCTCTACGGCGAACAGGCTACGTCAGCGGCGCAGGCTTGGAAGTTGGCCGAATGGTTCGTGAACCGCTGCCGTTGGCTTTATATGATTGGCGGCAACCATGACCTCTGGTCAGGTTCTGGCGACCCGCTGCGTTGGATCGCACGCCAACAGAATGCGCTTTACAAGTCATCCGAAGCCCGTATTGCGCTCAAGTTCCCAAACAAGGCTGAAGTACGCATCAACGCACGGCACGACCACTCAGGTTCGTCGATCTGGAACCCGGCACACGGGCCGATGAAGGCGGCAGTATTGGGCACCCGTGACCATATTTATGTCGCTGGGCACAAGCATGAGTCGGCGTACTCAGTGCTGAAAGACCCCATCAACGGCATCGCCATGCACGCCATCAAGGTCAGCAGCTATAAAGTCTACGACCGTTTCGCGAAGGAAAAGGGGTTTAGGGACAACACGCTATCGCCGTGTTGCCTGACGACGATCAACCCGGAACTGCCACCGGATCACCCTGATATGGTGAAAGTGTGGTGGGAGCCGGAGCAGGGCGCTGAGTATCTGACGTTTCTACGCAGACGGCTTTAAGCACTGCGCGCTCTCGAGCAGCCCGGAGTGCGCACGCCCTCTGGTGCAGCCGCTTCACAATTGTCCAGCGGCGCTTGCCAGAGAGTTCCGAATCTAGGGATGCCTTCACATCGTCCTCAGACATCGAGGCGATGGACTCGTTGAGTTCTTTCCATGTGCCGACCATAGGCACAGAATAAAGTTTTATAGGGTGGCCTTCAAGTACATTTCCTGTAGTGCGGCGACGGTTTCTTCAGCGTCCCGCCCCTCGTACCACTCGCCCCTCGGCTGGAATATCGCCTGAAACCGCTTCTGGCCCTCTGAGAGCCGCCCACCCTTCGCCTTGATCTCTACCCAACAGGCCCATGCCAGCCCGTCTCGCAGGGGCTTTACGGCAAGGATATCGGGAATGTCGTGTCCGGCACTGGCAAAGTCGATGACCTCAAACCCGCACTGTCGCAGGGCTGCAACTATTTCGGCGTGGTTGTTGTCTCGACGTTTGGCGTAGCGCACCGGGCGACTTTATCACGGAGTCGGGAAATGCCCGGTTCACCCCAGAGGTAGCGGACCATCCCGGTTAGTCCAGGGTCGCCAAGGATCGCAACGGGGTCGGCCTCACGCACGAGCGGCCCCACTTGCCCTTTTAGCCACTCAGTGCGCTCCCGGCGCTGCTGCCAGTCGCCGACCGTGATGCGGGCAAGGTAAGCGTCGGCTAACAGTAATCGACCGATGACGGTGCCGACCTTCTCATCCCAGTGCTTCATCCCCGCTTGGCTGGCGTAGCTGATGTCGGTTGATGTAGTTACAGGATTGTTCATTTATTTTTCGCACCCCGCAGAAGCTCGCGTGCCTGGTACACGCGCAACGCTGGCAACTCGCCAGCCTTCACCCATTTGCTGACCGCTTGACGCGACACGTTAAACGCCTTCGCAAGCGCCATCTGAGTTCCAAATGTTTTGAGCAATATCTTGATGTCCATGTGGCGGACGATACACGACGCAACGGGGGTTGACAAGCCTGTGCAGAAGCGTAGGATTGCTCCTTGAGAGTGTTACTAACCAGGAGACAACCGATGAACGAAGCACAAGAAGGCCGCGACCTTCAAGAAATGACCGAAGCGTACATGGAGGCGCAGGAGCGGGCCGAAGCTGCCGCATGGAATGCGCTAGCGAGTTTGCGTGATCTCAACGAACTCGAGTCCGACTACTCCACCAAATTCTCAAACGGTTTGCGCGAAGTGATCGCTGCCATCGACAAGGCACGCGCTGAACTCGGGAGCATCAAATGAACCAGTCAGAATCTATTGCTGAACTCGCACACGCGCTATCGAAGGCGCAAGCCAACATCACGGGTGCGCTCAAAGACAGCAGCAATCCTTTCTTCAAGTCGCGCTACGCCGATCTCGCATCGTGCTGGGACGCTTGCCGCAAGCAACTTAGCGAGAACGGGCTTGCCGTTATCCAGACCATCGAAGTCGGTGAGAGCCGCCCGGTGCTGGTGACGACGCTCGCTCACTCGAGTGGCGAATGGATCAAGTCGTACTGCCCGATCCTGACCAAAGACGACAGCCCACAGGGCCAAGGCAGCGGCATCACCTACGCACGCCGCTACGCCCTCGCAGCGATTGTTGGCTTGGCCCAAATTGATGATGACGCCGAAGCTGCGCAGGGCCGCCATAAGGTATCTGCGCCGCAGAACGCTGAACTCCTTGCCAAGATTGCCGCGACCGCCACGGCAGACGAACTCAACAAGCTCTACAACAGTGTCCCGCAGGACGTGCGTGAAGCGCATATCGACGTGTTCAAGGCACGCAAGAAGGCGTTATCCGCATGAGCCTCTACTACTACGAAGGGATGACCGAAGGCGAACTAGTGGGGCACGTCATGGCACTTGCTGACGATGCCTCCGAACTTTCGCAAGTGCTGGCGATTCGTCTGCGTTCGCAGACCAAGCTCCGAGCCGATGCTGAGATGCGTGAGCGCCTAGCGCAGGAGCGCATCTATCGCTTGGAGCGTGAAATCCGTGAACTCAAAGCATTGATGGGAGATGACTAATGGATCAGCGAACACCGGAATGGTGGGAGGCTCGAGTCGGTAAGGTAACGGCATCACGCATCGCAGATGTGATGGCCCGCACGAAGACCGGCTACGCCGCTTCTCGCAATAACTACTTGGCCGAACTCGTTGTTGAGCGTCTGACCGGCAAGCCGACTGAAGGCTTTAGCAGCACGGCCATGATGTGGGGCATTGAGAAAGAGCCGATGGCCCGTGATGCGTATAGCGCCGCACGCGGCGATCTCGTGACAGAGGTGGGCTTTCTGCCGCACCCGACGATCCCGATGACGGGCGCATCCCCCGATGGGACTGTGACACCTAGTGGCATAGTCGAAATCAAGTGCCCGAACACGGCCCAGCACATCGAATACCTGATGACGAAGGAGCCGCCGCAAAAGTATTACTACCAGATGCAGTGGCAGATGGCCTGTGCGATGGCGACGTTCTGCGACTGGGTATCGTATGACCCCAGGATGCCTGCGAACTTGCAGCTTCTCATCGTGCGCATTGAGCGCGACGACGACACCATCAAAGTGCTAGAGGACGAGATTCAGAAGTTTTTGGCTGAACTCGATGAAAAGGTCAAAGCCCTGAAGGAGATGAAACTGTGAAGACGAAGTACGAAGCCAAGCCGAACACGGCGACGTTGTTCCTGAACGAAGACAAGCGCCCTGACCAAGTGATGAAGAACCCAGACGGCAGCGAATGGGTACGCACCGATGCTGATTACAAGGGCAGCGGCCTGATCGGTGGCGTGAACTACTGGGTTGATCTTTACAAGAAAAAGAGCAAGACCGGCAACGAATACTTTTCAATCAAGGTCAAGCCCAAGGGCGCACCGACTGTCGTGAAGAAGGCCGTGAACTCTGGCCTCACCGAAGACAACTGGGATAGCGTTGATTTCAAAGACGACGAAATCAAATTCTGATGAAACGATTTCTGTCACTGGGTGCCGGAGTGCAGTCATCGACGATGGCGTTGATGATTGCGCATGGCGAAATCCCTATGGTGGAAGCGGCCATCTTTTCAGACACTCAAGCCGAACCCGACGCGGTGTATACCTGGCTTGATTGGTTGGAAAAGCAACTGCCGTTTCCGGTTTATCGAGTAACGCGCTCATCGCTCGAGAAGGATGTGCTGAACAGCGTAAACGATCCGAAACGTCACCGGGTTGGGCAAATACCGTTTTACGTTAAGTCGGAGGGTGATGCCCGAGAAGGAATGCTTTGGCGGCAATGCACCGGGGACTACAAAATTCAGCCGCTTCGAAAAAAGGTTAAAGAGCTGTTAAAAGTTGACGGCAGCAAACAGGCAACCATGTTGATTGGCATATCGCTCGATGAGGTCATTCGCATGAAACCCTCACAAGTGCGGTATATCGTCAACGACTACCCGTTGATTGACCTTCGCATGACGCGCTCAGATTGCTTGAATTGGATGGCGAAACACAATTACCCATTGCCTGCAAAGTCGGCGTGTTACTTCTGCCCTTACACAGATGACGCCCGGTGGCGTGATATTAAACATAATCAGCCGACAGAGTTTGAAAAGGCAATTAAGTTTGATGCCGCGATTCGTTCAGGTTTACCTGGGGTACGCGGAAAGGCATTTCTTCATCGTAGTTTGAAACCGCTCGGCGAAATTGATTTTCGTAACGCAGAAGATTTCGGGCAGGGTCGGTTGTTCGGCGAAGAATGCGAAGGTATGTGCGGCGTATGATCTCAGAAGAGCGGGCAGAAAAGGCGTTGCGTTTTCTCGTCGACACCGACGAGCGTGCAGCCGTGGCGAAGGGAGAGGTCGAACGTGCGGAGTTCGCATTCAAGCGAACCCGTGAGGCGATCTTCTCCCACGCTGACGGCACGGTGGCTGAGCGCCAGGCTATCGCTGCGCAGCATCCAAAGACGTTGGAGGCGCACGAGGCTTACGTTGAGGCGTTGAAGGCGTCACAGTTTTTGGCGAACAAGCGCGACACCGAGCGGATCGTATTGGACGTATTTAGAACACTATGCGCAAACAAGAGGCAAGGAACCGTATGACTCAGACACAAAAGATTAAGGCGGCGCTCGAAGCGGGCGTTGCCATCACTCCCATCGACGCGCTCAATCTTTACGGGTGCTTTCGATTGGCGGCCCGTATTGATGAACTGCGCAAAGAGGGCATGGACATCGAAACCGTGACGCAGACGCGTAACGGAAAGCGTTATGCCGCCTATGTGATGCGTGGGCAGTCGCTGCCGCTTTTCGGTATGGGTGCTTAACGTGAAGCGTTATACCGTTTTGTTAGCTGTATTGACGCCACTTGGGTTGGCGCAGGAAGCCCCGACAATCCTTGGCACATTGCCGAACCGTGATAATTCAAACATTACGTTCACAACGATCCAAGGCAATTGCCCGCAGTATCAATACATGGTTTACACCCAAGCCGACGGCGGAAAGATTTCTATGTATGGTTGTTATCGGATGGTGAGTGACCAATTTTTTGTCGTTTGGTCGGACGGCGACATTTACACTTATCCCGCATTAAATCTGATTCCCTCAGAAGAAATGCGAAACTACATGAATCGCAACAGGAAGTGAGGCACCCATGAGTGAGCCTGAAAAGCCCTGCCCGTACCGGCAAGGGGATGTGACATACTGGTGTTTGCTGGCTGAAAAAGGCAGCCCGCTAACCAATGACATGATTGAGTTCAAGCTGCGCACGATTGGTGACGGCGTGAACTGGACACCTTGTGAGCAAGCCGCGTTTTATGCCGGGGTGCGCTGGGCGGAGAAATGCCATGGCGTGACGGGATAAAAAAAGCCCCGGAAGGCGGGGGCCGACCGGGGCAGAGAGGGTGTCATGTCAAAAGAACCGATGTCGAGCGGCATCGTAGAGGGGTTACATGGAAAGCGCAAGAGATATTGACGTTGCCGATCTGAAGCCGTCGGACTGGTTTAAACGATTTGTTTACGTTGCCGAAGGCGATTACTTTTTTGACGTAATCGACCGGCAGGAATACACCCGCCACAGCTTCAACGCGATTATGCGAGGTCACGCATTAAACAGCGTGCATAACAAGACCCGGCGCATCGAGGCGGGAACTTTTTTCGATGAGAACCGTCACGCGCTTGGGAGCCGTGCCGTACTGGGCTTGACCTATGCGGCAGGAGAGGGCGTCTTGGTCGCTCGGGGCGGCAAAGCGCAGGCTAATAAGTGGCAGGACGCAAGGCCGGAGGGCGTGCCTGGGGATGTCTCCATTTGGATACGCCATGTTGAGCGGATGATCCCGAACCCCCAAGAGCGGGCGCACGTGTTGGACGTATTGGCGTACAAGCGCCAACACCCGAACCGCAAGATTAACCACGCTATCCTGCATAGCGGCCTGCCGGGTAGCGGTAAGGACTCGCTCTATGCGCCCTTCCTGTGGTCGATTGGCGGCCCGACCCTTGCTAACGTCGCCAGCAGCCGCGCTGAGGAAGTCGCCGGGGCGTGGGGTTACTCGCTCGAGTCTGAGGTCATTGTCCTCAACGAACTGCGGCAGGGTGCAACGTCGGACCGTCGGGCGCTAGAGAATGCGCTGAAGCCTGTGATCGCTGCGCCGCCCGAAATGCTCCTCGTCAACAAGAAGCAGCAGCACCCGTACTACGTCGCCAACCGGATTTTCGTACTGGCTTTCAGCAACGAACGCGCCGCTATTACGATTGCGCCCACGGATCGGCGTTGGTTTGTGGTTTGGTCGGACGCTGGCCCCATGCCTGCGCAGGACGCGGAGGCGCTTTGGGACTGGTACAACGACGGCGGTTTCGCTCACGTCGCCGCGTGGCTCGATGCCCGGGACGTGTCCAAATTTAACCCCGGTGCGCCGCCTATGATGACTGAGGCCAAGTTGGCGATGGTTGACTTGGGCCTCTCCGGTGGCGAATCGGCGCTTGCTGATATGGCAAAGCATCGTGAGGGCATCTTTGCCCGTGGCATCGTGGCGAGTCCCTGGAGCCAAGTTGCCGCGCAGATATCCAAAGGCATGGCAAAGACCGTCTCTCGAGAAACGCTCTTTGCCGCCCTCGCTGCGGCAGGCTGGAAGGATATCGGTCGGGCGCACAGCGGCGAACATCAGACGCCGAAACACTTGTGGGTCTGCCCGGAGTTTGCCGAGCTGCCCCGCGCCCAGTTGCGAAACATGGTTGAGGGGCCGCCCGGTCTCCACATTGTCAAGTAATCAGTCGGTCAGGATTTCCACGATCACGGCGACGGCGATTGCCACGAGTAGCGCGGTCACTTGAGCCGCTCCATGTACCACTTCTCCAACTTATGCTCACGCAGCGCAGAGGCCGCTACAGCCTGGAGCATGATGACCATGCGATGGTCGCTACTTGCCGCCAGAATGCCCCGCAGGGCTTTTTCGTAGCGTATACATCGCTCGTCGGGCGATTCCCAGTTGTGCGCCGCAGGGCCGTGCGGCACGTCTTCAACGCCCCAAAGGGCTTTGGCTTCTTCCTCTGACAAATTCCACCCCATACGTCACCCCTACCAGTAGTTGCCACCCCTCGAACTCCGCACGTTCGGCGGCGGTACATGACGCCATGACAAGTCAGGCCAGCGCGGCGGCCATGGTTGCGTCAATCTACGCCAGAACCATTTAAGAGTCCGCACGGGTCACCCGAACCTTATCCGCGATCCGCTGCGCCAAATCGAGGCCGAATACTGTACCCGACCGATACACCGCGTCGGTAAACTTTTCGAACGCGTCGATATCAAATATCACTTCTGTACCGTCTACGTCGTCGGGTATTAGCAAGCCGCCGCATTCCTCTGCGAGTTTGTGCAGTTCTTCAAGTGTCACGATTCGCCCTCCTTTCTGCGTCGGTGTATGTCTGCAAATGTACGGTTAGCGATATGTGCGAAATGGTCGCATCGCCGAATTTGTACCGCACATAGTCGGACACGTCACGGTCTACGCCGTCCGCGATATCGTCAGCCAGTACCCGAAAAGGTACTTCGATTGCTTCGGTCTGTTTCATGTCATCCCCTTAATCATTCGGACACGCGAGAGCGCGTCCCGTTTAGCCGCGAATATTTCAAACTCTGAGCATAGCCCCGCGATGCGTTCAGCAAGCGCCACGGCACGGTCAACCTGTGCGTCGGTCGGGGCGGTCAACCCTAGCACCAATGCGTCGGTCAACAATTCCTGGGGGTCTTTAATCGGCGGTGGCGACCCTTTCAAGCCGCCCCGCCTATCCGTAGCTTTGCCTTTCTTCCTCACTTGACCGAATCCCAAGACGGGGCGACGGATGCCGCCTCAATCTTGAAATTCTTTATCGGGAAGCGGCGAACGACACCCTCTGAAGGCCATAGCAACAGGATCGTCCCCGCTTCGTGCTTCCAGCAGCCCTCATTCGTCAGCCCGTTGCCCGTGTAATAGAACGCACGGCGCATCCCGGTGGTTGTCGCCTTACTCGTGCCAAGCGAGAAGTTGTCAATCTTCTGGTCGCACGGTTCAGTCGTCAGCACAGTACGCCCTGCGCTATCGCCTTTCACGCCGCCCACGGCGAACACGTCGGCAAAGGCAGGGGACAAAGAAGCCGCCACACAAGCGGCAAGAATTGTCTTTTTCATCGGTTCATACTCCAAGGTTATACGATGCCCCATTTGGCATCCCGTAGCGCACCCCATGGGCGGATGCGCTAGAGGCTGACAAAAGGTCAAGCGGCTGATCGTTCGTCAAGGTCGCAGTAGTCGGACACCCCAACGTCATACCCTTGTCGATATGCGTGGCGCGTTTCGTCGCTGTATGCGGCTTCAATGCCCTCTTCTACACCCGCGCCGATAACCCGCCCATCGTGATAACCACGGGCGAACCAATAGGCTTGTTCGTCATTCATGTGTCAGCCCTCCCAACGTGCGGAGCGATGCGGAACGAATCAGCGGTCGGGGCTTCGAGGAGGTCGCCGCAGTTAAAAGCCTGCGCGCAGTCGCGCAAGTGTTCGACGATCTCAAGCGCGGCTTCGTCCGGTGTGTCGAATAGCAGCGGATCGCCGTCCTGCTGCCAGACGTTCTCCCAATGGTTCCCGATAAGGGTTAGCACTTCCCATTTTTGTGCGCTCATGTGTTTTCCCCTGTGGCTTTGGCGATGGCAGCCCGAACGATTGCAAGCGGCGATGTCGGGTCGATGTTAGAGGTCTGGTCATGTGACCAAATGCGGTCGACCATTTGCAGCGCAGCCAGTAGGTCAGGCGCGGCGGCGATTAATTGAGCGTCAATCGCCGTCAAGTCGTGGTCGCAATCCATCATCGCAACGCGACCCAATGGCGAAATGATGTCCAAATTTCCAGATTCGGCGTTGCCGTCAGTAGTCCAAGGGCCGGGGGTGTGTTGTGTGTTCATTTGTCCTCCACCAAGTGACCGAACCCAACTTGGCGTTCGATGTTGCGGAATGCCTCGCGCAACGCCGGGAGGTCACGCAGAACGCCCGAGCTGGTGCTTTCCTCATCGTCGAGTGCGCAGATGATCGTTGCGTCGTCGCGATAGCCTTCGCTGTAATCAATGACGGCGCTCCAGTAATAGTCATTCCCGAAGCAGCCCCCCGCGTAGGTTCCGGGCCAACCCAACTTTCGCAGCAGCGTGACGGCGGCGGCGGCGTGGTTGCCGTATGCGCTCAAGGCATAGTTGTACGGCACGTAGATACGCCCAGCCTCACATTGGGCGCTGATGCGTGAGCCTCGAGTGTTGGTCGGGCCGTGATACTTGGTTCTAATCGTTTGCATAACATGGTTCCTTTTTGGTTAGTCGTTGAACAGGTAAAAAGTAATTGCAAGAGCGGTAGATGTCGCGCCCATCGAATAGAGCGTCCACGTTGCGGACGGGACAACCCAAGGGGAGGCGATAAGTAGCAGGACGGCGAACCCGCCGAAGATGTGGGACATTCTCACGGCAGCACCTCGAGACGGCAGGGCGTGTTGTTGAGGGTGAGGGCGCGCAGATATTGGGCAGCGTGGTAGTCCGTCCAAAAGTGCGACACGTTGTCACCATTGCAGCCCCAAATCACAAGGAAGCGGGGACGGTTGGCGTAGTCGATTGTTTTGGTCATTCTCACGATTGCACCCCCGAACGGTGAGCGGCAAAGCGAGCGAGCAGGGCGTCCCGATAGGCTTCCCATCGGGCGTCAAGGTCGCAGTAAAGGTCCGAGGCTTCCTCGAGCGGGAGTTGCCCCTCGAGGCGGCGATAGCCCACCCCGAGCGCGTCGTCTAGGTCGTCGATAGTCGGGGCGCGGCTAAGCGCGACCAGATAGGGCATCGCTTCAAGGGTTAGCAATTCAATATGAAGGTCTAACATGACATTGGCTCCTATAATGATTTTTGGCCGATCCGAACGCTTAGCGCAGACGCCCGGTGTAAACGGCAATCGCGTACACATTCGGGAAAGGCTGCGACAGTCGCGGGTCAGCGTTGGCAGCGATGACGTAAGCCTTCGCCTCCGCAGCCGTCGCAAACAACTGCGAGTAGATACGCCCCAAAAATGCGTAAGGCTTGCGGGTTGTCTCATCGAGTAAGGCTTCGCGGAACTCAACTACATACTTGCGTGACATGACGTTAACTCCGTGTTGTGTTGTTCGACAGGTCAAGCATAAAACAATGTTTTAAAGTATCGCAAACAAAACGTAGCGCGTGACCATCTAGCGGATACCGTAAAAACAGGGGGTTATGTAAGGTGATGGTAAAAAAAAGAGAAAAAGTGAAAGTGTAAAAAAGTGGGAATTACAGATTGCACTTTGAAAAAAGACCAAATTTTTACCATCGAGCATCCTGTCCACGCTGTGGTTATGCGTTGGCACACTTGTTGCCAGGCTTTCCGTTGCGTCTACGCAACAACTATGTTGCATCTACGCAACTTGCAGGCTTGACCACCTATCGGTCACGCATTGGCATGGATCGTGCTACCACTCACGCTTGCTTGTTGCTTACGCGCAACACAATCTGTTGCGTATACGCTACGTCCGCTAGGTGGACAGACAACCTAAACGAGAATTGTTTGCGTTGAGCAGGGAGGGGGAGGGGGTGGGGGGGTACAGGGCCAGGGGATTTGCCTTTACTGTTACGGTAGGACTCGTGAACAATTTTTTTTTATTTATCCCTACCAAACTTTCCTTGTCACTTCACATTGTGTTGTGTATCTTCGGCGCTACAGCGTCTGGCGTGATGCGCACGCAGCGACCGAGAGGAAACTGAAGGTGTGGTGGGTTAGTCCATACCGGACATCTAAGGCAACAGGTGCAAGCGTTAACCCCTTGCGCTTTGCACTCCGCCTCGGCACACAGTCCCGACGGACGTTCGGGATCGCGGCCTCCCGGCAGGATGAGCCTGCACGCTTATGCTAGGGGACATCGTGGAAGATACGTTTCGCTCGATACCGTTTGAGCCGAGAGAACTGAAGGCTACGCCTGACGTTCTAGAGAAGATTTACGCCGCCGCTAAACTTGGCATCAAGGGAGATGCCTTGGCCTTTGCTGCGGGTTTGCTCCCAATTGAGTATCGTCGGCTGATGGCGCTCGATCAGGCAGCGTCGATTGCCGAGGCGAAAGGTCGTGCCGATAGTGAGGTTGAGGCGGCTGCCGTTGTGCGAAACGCGGCTATGGATGGAGATAGCAAGGCAGCTATGGCGCTCCTCACCCACTTGCATGACTGGATGCCGAAGCAGCAAATCAACATCGACATCAAATCCCAGATCAGCATTACAGCGGCACTGCAAGAAGCGGAGTCTCGCGTCATCCAGGGCAGAATATTGCAGGGTGAAGCGGTTGCATTAGAAGACCACTCCGCCGAACCCCTTGCGTTAGAATCAGAACGTGCAACTGCCAATCTATAGCCCGGAGGACGAGCAGGCTCTAATGAGCAAGCTCTGGTCTGCCGCCATCAAGGACGACCCAGAAGCCTTCGTGCTATTCGTGTTTCCGTGGGGGCAAAAGAATACGCCCCTCGAACACTTCAAAGGTCCGCGCAAATGGCAGCGTCAGGTGCTGCGTCAAGTACGCGACCACATCGCTAAACAGAAAGACCTTACCTCTTACGAAGTCTTGCGTATGGCGACGGCTTCTGGACGCGGTATCGGTAAATCCGCGCTCGTGTCGTGGTTGATTCTGTGGATGCTCACAACCCGTATCGGCAGTACCACGATTGTCTCGGCTAACTCTGAAGCGCAGCTCCGGTCAGTCACCTGGGCAGAAATCACCAAGTGGGCGGCGCTCCTCATTAACTCACATTGGTTTGAGATTAGTGCGACTCGAGTAATGCCTGCCAAGTGGATCGCTGAACTCGTCGAACGCGACCTCAAGAAAGGCACGCGTTACTGGTCCGTTGAAGGCCGTCTCTGGTCCGAAGAAAACCCCGACTCTTACGCTGGCGTACACAACCACGATGGCGTCATGGTGATCTTTGACGAAGCCTCTGGTATACCAGATTCTATCTGGTCAGTGACTTCAGGCTTCTTTACGGAAAACACCCCGAATCGTTTTTGGTGCGCATTCAGCAACCCGCGACGTGGCGAAGGCTATTTTTTTGAGGCATTCCATGCAAAAAGAAACTTCTGGTTCACGCAAAGCATCGACGCCCGCGAAGTCGAAGACACCGACAAAGCGGTCTACGAGCAAATCATCGCCGAATACGGCCCGGACTCCTCGCAAGCCAAAATCGAAGTCTACGGCCAGTTTCCAACCGATAACTCCGATCAATTTGTCCCGGCTTCCTACGTGGAAAGTGCGGCAACTCGCGGACGGTACGGGGACACTAGCGCGCCACGCGTTATCGGAGTTGACCCTGCGCGAAGCGGCGCAGACTCTACCGTCATCGTTGTCCGACAAGGACGCGACTTGGTGGCAGTCCGTCGTTACCAAGGCGAAGACACTATGGAAACGGTCGGCAGAGTTATTGATGCAATCGAAGAGTTCAAACCGGCGCTGGTGGTCCTAGACGAAGGTGGCTTGGGATATGGCATTCTTGACCGCTTAAAAGAGCAGCGGTATAAGGTCGTCCGGGGCGTGAATTTTAGTTGGAAGGCCAAAACCCCGCAGATGTACGCGAATAAACGCGCCGAACTCTGGGGGCAAATGCGCGAATGGCTACAAACCGCGTCGATCCCCAATGACCGCCAACTGAAAGCCGACCTCCTCGCACCGCACCAAAAGCCGAATTCGGCAGGGTCGATCCAGTTGGAAAGCAAAAAGGAAATGAAATCAAGAGGCATCGCGTCACCCGACGCTGCGGACGCCCTTGCCTGCACGTTTGCTTACCCGGTCGCTTCCCGCGAATATCGTGAAAAACCCCGCACACTCACGTCTCAACAAGGCGGTGGCGGCGTCGTCAACTCTTGGATGGGTGCATAATGGCCAAGAAATCGGTCAGTTTGGCAGTCGGTCGAGGCGAGAAACTGCCGGTTTCCAAGGGGGCGGGTTTGACGGCCAAGGGCCGCGCCAAGTACAACCGTGCGACGGGCAGCAAGCTCAAGGCTCCGGCACCGAATCCTAAGTCGAAGGCCGATGCGGGCCGTAAAAAGTCATTTTGTGCCCGAATGAAAGGCGTGGTGGCTAAGTCCAAGGGACCGGCTGAACGCGCTCGGGCGTCACTCCGAAGGTGGAAATGCCGATGACAAGTCACAAAAAGGGTCTTTACGCTAATATCCACGCCAAGCGGAAACGAATTGCTGCTGGCTCGGGTGAGAAAATGCGCAAAGTCGGGGCTAAAGGCGCTCCCACTGCAAAAGCGTTCCGTCAATCGGCGAAAACCGCCAAAAAGAGGAAATAGTTATGCCGTATGATCGTGTAGGCATTGTCCCCGGCAGCGTCGGCGACATGATTATTGAGTCTCAGCGTCAGATGCGCCCAAAAGTCGGTATGCGTCCTATGGCTGCACGTCGGGTCCGCACGGATTCGGAGGTTATTCGCCCGGTAACGGATTACCGCCCGACCCCGATGCCGAAGCGTGGCCGTGGTGGGAGAGAAGTTTAATGCCTCTCGTTAAATCCCCCTCAAAAGCGGCATTTCGCAAGAATATCCGCGCTGAAGTGCGTGCTGGTAAGCCCGTTAAGCAAGCCGTAGCCATCGCGTATTCCGTGAAGCGCCGTGCTGCTGCGAAGAAAGGCGCGAAGAGAAAGTAAATGAAAGACCCGAATGGCATTATCGGAGCCGGTTACGTTGCAACGAGTCCGCAGACTCGCAGCAAGAAAAACCGTGAACGCGATTCCGAGAGTGTCCTAGCCCTTGCACGCCAGCGTCTTGAGCAGGCGCTATCGGCGTATTCCGATAGCCGCGAGGACGAACTGGACGATCTGCGCTTTATGGCGGGTTCCCCAGATAACCAGTGGCAGTGGCCGCAAGATGTGCTAGCCACCCGTGGTTCCGTGCAGGGTCAGACCGTTAACGCACGCCCATGCTTGACGATTAACAAACTTCCGCAGCACGTGCGCCAAGTCACGAACGATCAGCGCCAGAATCGCCCTGCGGGCAAGGTTATCCCGGTCGATGACCAAGCGGACATCGAAGTCGCTGAAATATTTGACGGTATCGTCCGGCACATTGAGTACATCTCAGACGCTGATGTCGCTTACGACACGGCCTGCGAAAACCAAGTTACCTACGGCGAAGGCTATGTGCGTATTCTCACCGAATACTGCGATGAAAATAGCTTCGACCAAGACATCCGAATCGGACGTATCCGCAACTCGTTTTGTGTGTACATGGACCCGGCGATCCAAGACCCTTGCGGTTCTGACGCTGAGTGGTGCTTCATAACCGAAGAAATACCCAAAGACACCTATGAGCGTCTTTACCCGGATGCAGAACCGATTTCGTCCGTGTTGCAGCGTGGCGTCGGTGACGCGGCGCTTAACAACTGGATCAATCGAGATACGGTGCGTATCGCGGAGTATTTCTACAAAGATCACTCCAAAGCGACATTAAATCTGTATCCGGGGAACCAAACCGCGTTTGAAGGGTCGCCGGAAGCCAAACAGCTTGAAATGCTGGGATTGCAGCCGATTCGCACCCGCGAAGTAGACGTTCAGCGCGTCAAATGGATTAAAACCAACGGCTACGAAATCCTCGAAGAGCAGGAATGGCCGGGTAAGTGGATTCCGGTCGTTCGCGTGATCGGAAACGAGTTTGAAGTTGAAGGCCGGATGTACGTGTCGGGCTTGGTGCGTAACGCCAAGGACGCCCAGCGTATGTACAACTACTGGGTATCGCAGGAAGCCGAAATGCTGGCGCTTGCGCCCAAAGCGCCGTTTATCGGATACGGCGGACAGTTTGAAGGCTATGAAACGCAGTGGAAGACTGCCAATACGACCAACTGGCCGTATTTGGAAGTTAACCCTGACGTGACCGACGGGCAGGGTGCAGTCCTGCCGCTTCCGCAACGCGCCCCGCCGCCGTTGGCCCAGACCGGGCTAATTCAGGCGAAAATGGGCGCTTCTGACGATATCAAGTCCACAACGGGTCAATATGATTCAAGCCTCGGCGCTACGTCTAACGAGCGTTCGGGACGAGCAATCTTGGCGCGTGAACGGCAAGGCGACACAGGCACATACCATTACGTCGATAACCTGGCTCGCGCCATTCGCTATGTCACGCGTCAACTCGTGGACTTGATACCTAAAATCTACGATACGCAGCGAATTGCACGCATCATCGGCATCGACGGTGAGACTTCTACGGTTCGTATCGACCCGATGCAGCCGGAGCCGGTGCGCAAGATCGTCGATCAGGCGGGTATTGTCATCGACAAGATTTACAACCCGTCGGTCGGCAAGTATGACGTAGCGGTCACGACCGGCCCGTCGTACTACACCAAGCGGCAGGAAGCGATGGCGGCGATGGGCGAAATCCTGCAAGCGAATCCGCAGCTTTGGGCCGTGGCAGGCGACTTGTTCGTCAAGAACATGGACTGGCCGGGTGCGCAAGAGATTGCCGAGCGTCTTGCTAAGACGATTGATCCGAAACTCCTCGAGGCGTCTGACGAAAGCCCCGCCCTACAGGCGGCGCAAGCTCAGATGCAGGCGATGTCGGCTGAAATGGAGCAGATGTTCGGAATGCTCCAGAACGTCCAGCGTTCGATGGAAGCCCGCGAAGTGGAGGTCAAGGAGTTTGAGGCCCAGATTAAGGCGTACAGCGCCGAGACGGATCGCATCAAGGCGGTCGAATCTGGTTTGAATGAACAGCAAATCCAAGATATCGTCGCTGGCACACTTGCTGGCATGATGTCAACAGGTGATTTAATATCTGAGGCTGTTCCACGTGAAACAACCATGATTGGCGAAGAGATGCCAATGATGGCTCCCGAAATGCCGATGCAAGGCGGAGAAATGCAATGAAGGCGGCTGATTTTGTAGGCCATCTATTCCTAGCGCGAGATGTCGCCCATTCGGTGCATCTCAACACCCGCAGTTACGCCAAACACAAGGCGCTCGGGTCGTTTTACGACAAGGTGGTAGACCTTGCCGACTCGTTTGCCGAAGCCTATCAGGGCCGTCATGGGCTAATCGGCCCGATTTCGCTACAGTCGGCTAAATCGAAGAAGGGCAATATCGTGGAATTTTTGCAGGACTCACTCGATGAGATAGAGTCCAACCGTTACAAGATTTGCGAAGAGAATGATTCTGCGATACAGAACATTATTGATGAAATCGTCGCGTTGTACCTTTCGACGCTTTATAAGCTCAAATTCCTTGCTTGAGGATAAACGATGGAACTTTTAAACCCACTGGCTGATGCGGATTTTCCGGGGCGCACGGCGTCTTACACTGCCACGGCTGGCAACACGTCTACTTGGAATCCCGGCCCGCAGGGCGTCGTCGTATGGTCAACGACCCCGGCGTATATCGCTGTAGGCGTTGACGCGACGGCTACCACCTCCAGCACCCCGATCCCGGCGTTTACGCCGATTCCGTTTATTCTCCCGCCAGGTTCAGGCGCTCCGTGGCGCGTTAGCGCGATTCGCGTGGCCGACAGCGGCGACGTTTACGCGAAGCCGATTAACATTCGATGAGTTGGGGAGTCGCACTGCGAAACGGCGTAGCCATCGGCCTTGGGGCCGTGGTCACGCTGTTTTCAGGCACCCGCGACAGTGGGTCGTCAGTCGGCAACTTGCTGACTGAAGCGGGCGACAATCTCGTTCAAGAGGACGGCGGCCAACTGCTGCTGGAGTAAAGAATGGCAATTATTAAAATTTCTGAACTGCCTGCCGCCGATTCGCCGGTATCTCCGTCGGATGTGCTTCCGGCTTTGCAGAATGGCGTTACAAAAAAAGCAGCAATCAATCAGTTTGGTTTTTTGCCTGCGGGCGCTAACGCGGTAACGCGCACAATTCAAGCCAAACTGCGCGATTCGGTTAGCGTACTCGATTTTGGTGCCGACCCGACTGGCGCGTCTGACTGCTCCGCTGCTATTAAAAATGCTTTGGAGTCTGGCGCGCAGTATGTCTACGTGCCGCCTGGCACGTACGCCATTTCAGTTAGCACGTCAGCAACAATTGCAACCGATGTTACGTTCTATGGTCATGGTAAGTTTATTTATACGGGCGTTTCCACCAACGTCAATCCGCTTTTAACAATTGAAACGGGAAACAACTCATTAACTGTTGACGGTCTATTTTTTGACGGCGATGACAAAAGCGTTGGCGCGCTTCGCATAAACAACACGGCCACACCTAACTCAAACACGCTACCTAACTGCACAATTTCAAATTGTTTGTTTATTCGTTTTAGGATGAACGTAGCAAGTATTTGGAACAATGCCGTGTTGGTGTGGGGGTCGTACCAGCTTGTTACTATCGCCAATAATCGTATTCGTTTGATTACTCGGGCCGCAGGAACTGGCACTCCCGGCAGTAATGGAACTTCGGGAATTACCGTCGCACCCTATAGCACAAGTCAGTACATTCGAGAATGTCTGCACTACGGCAATCAATATGCCGCCATTTTTGGCGATGACGCGGTTAATTCTGCATTTAACGTAGATTATGACGCGTTTCGTTTCTTTGGCCCCGATCCGACGACTATTTCAGGTCAATACGTTGATGCTACGTTAACTTCTTACGGCAACGTATTTCGTAATTGCCGTGGCCGCGCAATGAAAATTCAAGCCGTTGGTTCTGTGCGCGATGAAACTGTTATCCGCGACTCAGATTACACGGCGTTTGGCGGAAGTACTGAAATTAACTTTCAATATGGCGTTGGCATGGTATCTAACTGCCAGTTTTTTTACCGCCCATACGCAGGCGGGTCAACGTCCCCGATTCAAACTGGATTGGCACTAGTTAGTTTTTATCAAGGCGCTGATTATAGCGAAGATACCGCAAGTGCAATGGTTAACGGCTTGCAAGTATTTAATTCAATTAGTTCTGGCGTGACTACAGGGACGGATGTTATCAACGTTGTTGTAAGTGCAAATTTAGGTGCTGTGGGTATTGGGGTTCCGATTAAGCCGCTTATTTCAATTAGCAACGTATCCATTAATAAAGGCCCAATAGAATGGGTTGCCGTTATTGGTTTTGCAGCAGGGGCTTACGGTACTTTAAGGCTAGATAATGTAGTGGTCCCTAGAGTGGTGTACTCAGCCGTAGGAACAAACGGGACCGACACTAACTACGATATTGTAGCAACTAACGTCGTAAACATTGACGGCGTAGCAACCCCGGCTAATGCCAAGCCGTTTATATCCACTACTTTAGGCGTTCCCGCTGTTTATGGCGGTCTTTTGCTTGGTGGTATGAACCAAGGGTTTACATCTTCATATAACATTGGATCAAGCACAAATAATGCCCCTATGTTTAGTGGAGGCGCATTAGCTGGAACGACAAATGGCGGGGCGGTATCGGTTCAATCCGCAGCTTTAGCCGACGACGCATCTTTTGCTTTTGATTCGCGGTTTTATAATTCTTCTCGCGGGCTATTTACTATTAGCGTTGATACGGATTACACGACTCAAGGGTTGTTTGCGTGCGGTAGCAACGAGATACATAAACTTGCAGTAGCGAGCGGCGATTTGTTTGAAGTGTCTACTGCGGGAACAAATCCCGATGTAGACGGCAAGTTTAACGTTTGGTTTTCAGGCGGCAAGGTTAACGTAAAAAATCGACTCGGCGCTACGTATATCGCTACGCTGACATTTATGGGCTAACTTTTAAGGTGTAATTATGGCCGACAAAAAGATTTCACAGCTTTCCTCCGCGTCTACGCCGTTAGCCGGTACGGAGGTGTTGCCGATCGTGCAGAGCAGCGCCACAGTAAAAGTTGCAACCAATGATTTGACCGTTAAAAACGTCAGGTCTAACGCAACGACAGGCATCCTTCAGATCGCCGGGCCTGCTGCTGCTGCCACTCGCACCATGACTGTGCCGGATGCAAACTTTACGGTTGCGCGCACAGACGCCGCTAATTCGTTTAGCGCTGACCAAACGCTTTCTACCGGTAATTTGGTTGTTGGTACGTCGGGTAAAGGCATTGATTTTTCTGCTAACACCGGCACGGCGGGAATGACAAGTGAGCTGCTTGATTGGTACGAAGAAGGAACTTGGACGCCGAATCAAGGCCCAGGGCTTACTGTGAATGGCGCATTTACGTCAAACGGTACCTACACTCGCATAGGCCGTGCTGTTACGGTAATTGGCAACGTTGGCGGCGCCGTCGATATTGCTGCGAGTGCGGGTGGGATTATATGCACTAACTTACCGATTACAGTTGGATATGCGGCAGCGGGCAGTGTCGGAGTAGGCAACGTCAATCAAAGCGCAAGCTGCATCGTGTTTTCAACCGCTGCGTATTGCGGCAGTGCGATTACTGCTACTGCGGGTATAACTTTTACCGCAACATATTTTGTGTAGTTTAGTTTACACGGCATTTTGTTTTACATCTTGCTTGTTAAAGAGTAAATTTGATCCGTACTGGTGCGGTTCACCAGGGATTCGTAAGGAATCACAATGTCTGAAAATGAACTGTTAGCGGAACAAGTACCCGCGCCGGAACCGGCAGCCACGGCGGCACCGGAACCCGAAGTTGTTGCCCAAGAGGCAGAAACGCCGGAGGAAAAGCCTGCTAAGACGTTTACTCAAGAAGAGTTGGACGCGATGGTAGGCAAGAGGCTTGCACGGGAACGTCGCAAGTGGGAAAGAGAACAGTCGCTAAAGGCGAAAGAAGCCCCGAAGGCTGACGCGCCCGCAGAACTGCCGAGTAGGGATGCAGACCCTGAAGCCTACGCTGAAGCCTTGGCTGAGCGTAAAGCCGAAGAACTCCTTGCCCGCCGGGAAGCGGAACGCCAGCAAATCGAGATTCTAAGCCAATATCACGACCGCGAAGAGTCGGCTCGGGAACGGTATGACGACTTCGAGCAAGTCGCTTACAACCCGAACCTACCGATTACGGGCGTGATGGCGCAGACGATTCAGGCATCTGATCTTGGGCCGGACCTGGCTTATTACCTTGGTACCAACCCTAAAGAAGCCGAGCGTATTTCCCGCTTATCGCCGTACCTACAAGCTAAAGAGATCGGCAAGATTGAGGTCAAATTGGCCGACAATCCGCCGGTTAAAAAGACAACTAGTGCGCCCCCGCCGATTAAGCCTGTCACGGCCAAATCCGTAGGCGCTCCGGTTCGAGACACGACTGACCCTCGCTCCGTCAAGGAGATGAGTACGTCGGAGTGGATTGAGGCAGAGCGGCTTAGACAGATTAAGAAGTGGGAGGCAATGCGTAACCGCTAACTTTTTGGAGATTTATTGTGGCTAATACACTTCTTACCATTGATATGATTACGAGGAAGGCTCTCGAAATCCTCGAGAACAACCTTGTAATCACCCGTAACGTGAACCGTCAGTACGACGACAGCTTCGCTGTTGAAGGTGCCAAGATTGGTTCGACCCTCCGTATCCGTCTGCCGGATCGCGCTCTTGTGACCGACGGCGCTGCGCTTCAGGTTCAGGACGACAATGAGCAGTTCACCACGCTCACCGTCGCCTCGCAGAAGCACATTGGCGTCAACTTCACCAGCGCCGAAATGGCCCTCCAGTTGGACGACTTTGCTGAGCGCGTGCTGAAGCCGCGTATCAGCCAGCTCGCCTCCAGCATCGACGCTGACGTTGCCAACTCCTTCAACAGCATCTACCAGTCGGTGGGTACGCCGGGAACGACCCCGGGCACCTCGCTGGTCCTGTTGCAGGCGCAGCAGAAGCTGAACGAAGCCGCCGCCGTCATGTCGCCGCGCTATGCAACCGTTAACCCGGCTGCCAACGCTGCGCTCGTTGAGGGCATGAAGGGCTTGTTTAACCCGACCGATACCGTTAGCCGCCAGTTCAAGAACGGCATGATGGGCATGGGCGTCCTCGGATACGAGGAAATCAATATGTCCCAGTCGATCAAGCAGTTTACGACCGGCAGCCGCGCCGCGACCACGACGGTCAGCGCCACGGTGTCCACGCAGGGTGCGACTCAGATCACCCTCGTGGGTGTTGACGGCCAGACCCTCAAGAAGGGCGACGTGTTCACGATTGCCAACGTGTTTGCGGTCAACCCGCAGACCCGTGAGTCAACCGGCTCGTTGCAGCAGTTTGTGGTGACGCAAGACATCACTGCGGCCAGCAGCTTATACACGAACGTTCAGATCAGCCCGGCGATCTACACCTCGGCTCACGCTCTGGCGACCGTCAACTCGTTCCCGCAGGCTGCGGCAGCGGTGACGTTCCTCGGCGGTGTGTCCACGCAGTACCCGCAGAACCTCGTGTACCACAAGGACGCGATCACGTTTGCCACGGCTGACCTCTTGCTCCCGCAGGGCGTTGACATGGCTTCGCGTCAGGTCCACAACGGTATCTCCATGCGCGTTGTTCGTCAGTACGACATCAACAACGACCGTATGCCGTGCCGTATCGACGTGCTGTATGGCTACTCGGTGATCCGTCCGCAGATGGCCTGCCGCATCTGGGGCTAATTCTTAAATTCACAGGAGTAACTAAACATGGCACTTCCTAACGGTACTAGTGGTTATCAGGTTGGCGCAGGCAATGTCGGCGAACCGATTATGTTCGCGCAGGCGGCCCCGACGGCGCTGACGGCGGGTGCGACGGCGACCCCGGCTCAGCTTGCGGGTGGTCTTTTCACGTTTGACGGCACGGCGGGCAACCTTGTCCTCCCGACCGTTGCTCTGTGGGAGGCTGCTTACTCGTCCACGGCAAAAGTCGATGCGGCGTTCGATTTCTTCGTCATCAACATTGATGCGTCGGGATCGGATGCGATCACGGTTGCGGTCGGCACGGGCTGGACGCTGGTTGGTGCGGGCGCGGTGGCGGCGGCAACGTCCGGCCACTTCCGTTGCCGCAAGACCGGCGACGGTGCGTGGACTGTCTACCGCATCTCGTAATGGCAACGCCCCCGGCGGGGAGACTCGTCGGGGGCATCTCTAAGAGGTACTGACTATGCCGAATACAAAGGCAATTGGTGTTGCTTTCGCTGACCCGGAATTTGAAAGCGTTACTGTTACCCAAGGCGTTTATGCGGGTGCGTCTTCGTCGCCGATTGCACAGTCGTCCTCGGGCAGCGTGAATCAGTTTTATGTGACTGCTTCTCATGCTTCGGGCGATGTGCGTGGCATCTACTCTCGCGTGAACTTCACGGGCGCTGGCGCTGGAGAAACCCTCCGTGCGTTCTCGACTGTGGCGGCTGCGCAGGGTGCAGGCCAGACGACGAACGGTGCGCATATCAGCTTGTCGGTTAACTCTGGTGGTTCCATCTCAGGCGCTGCGAACGCTGTTCGTGCGACCCTCGGTGTGGCCTCTGGCGTGACCCCAGGCGGTACGCTGGCTGCGGTGAACGTGGACTCGGACTTCCCGAGCAGCGTCACCCTGCCGGGATCGGCTGCGTTCATCCGTGCGTCGAACAGCAACACGGGCACTGTGACGAACTTGCTCAACCTTCCCGCCGCGATGGTCGCGGTTCTGGGTGGCACTTCTGCCACGCCGAACCGTAAGATTGCGTGCGTGACGGACGCAGGAACGACGTTCTTTTTGATGGCTGTGGTGTAAATGCAGATCACCAAAGAGTTTTTGTTGATTGAGATTGATTCGCTCGAGCAAGAAGTTGCTAAAGCACAGACCTACGTGGCTCAGTGCCAAGCGGTCATCTCAGCCTACAAGATGTTGGTGAACCGTATTGAAGCCCCTGAGATTGGCGAACCGTTGGAGTCGAAGCCGGAATGAACATTTACTTGCGTCATCCCCGTCACGGAACTAAGGTCGCCATATCTCAGCAGGAAGCCAGAGATGATATGGAATGGGGTTGGGAGGAGTATGATCCGAACGACCCAGACGAAATGGAAACCCCGGCGTCCTCTGTAGAAGAGGCGTCGGGTGTTTCTGCTAACGCACTGAGCGTGAAACGCCGACGTAGATCGTCCGCAACTGCATAGAGGTTTAGCTTGTGGCCGTCACTGCGCAAAGCATCATTAACAAATCGTTGCGCTTGCTAGGTGTTCTGGCATCGGGCGAAACGACAACGGCAAGTGAAGCGGAAGATTCGCTTTACAGCCTTAACTCAATTATCGATTCGTTTTCTGCGAATCCACAGTATTACTTTTGCACGCAGGCTGAGCAGTTCACGCTCGTCAACGCGCAAAACACGTACACCATCGGCAACGAGCCTGGGGTGTCCCCTGCTGCCAATTTCGTCACAGTGCGACCGATTCGCATTGTTGGCGCATTCGTGCGTGTATCCAATGTAGATACGCCGCTGGCGCTGATTACTGAGCAGTATTGGACGAACATTGCTAACAAGGCGGTTGCTGGTACGCCGACAAAACTCCTTTACCGCCCGAACACCCCGTATGGGCAAATTGTGCTGTACCCCACGCCCAACGCGGCGATTTCGATTTTTATTAAAGCCGAACGCATGATCGCAAAGTATGCGACCTTGATAACGACGCAGTATCTGCCGCCGGGTTATCAGCGTTTGTTGGAACTGTCGCTGGCGATGGAATTGGCACCGGAGTACGGATCACAGGTCAAGCCTGAGATTCTGGCAAATCTGCGTGCCGACCTCGATAGCCTGATTCGCACGAACATTCAGCCGTTGCCGGTTAACAAAACCGATAACATTCCTAATACGAACACTACGTTCAATATGCCGCCAATTTAGGTGATGTATGCCTACCGCTCGTGACTTATTAAATGGTGCGCATCGACTGCTTGGATTGGTAAATTCAGGCAACGTGCTGCCTGAAGCAGTTTATCAAGACAACCTTGTTGCCCTCAATCAGATGATTGAAAGTTGGAACACGGAACGGCTAGCCGTGTTTTGTACGCAAGACCAAACTTATTATTGGGAGCCTGGGTTTCGGACTAGAACATTAGGTCCAACCGGCGATTTTGTGTACATCTTGGGGACGCAATCAGAAACGCCAATTGTTACCCAAGGTGACGATTACATCGGCGTAGATGACGCTACGACGCAACGCCCTATTTTGCTTGATGATTCCACGTTTTTCCGCGATCCGACTACAAACGTCGCGTATGGCATCAAGTTCATCAACCAATTGCAATACAACAACATTGCGGTAAAAACGGTACAAAGCACATACCCGCAAGTCATGTTTGTAAACATGACGTTCCCAAACATCACGCTGTCTGTGTATCCGGTTCCAAGCCGGATGCTAGAGTTTCATTTTATTTCGGTTCAGCCGCTTGCCAATCCGACAACGCTTGAAACCAATTTAGAGTTCCCGCCGGGTTATCTGCGGGCGTTTCGTTACAACCTTGCGCTTGAACTTGCGCCGGAATTTGGCATGGAGCCATCTACGCAAGTGCGTCGTATTGCGATGTACAGCAAGCGCGATCTCAAGCGTATCAATAACCCGCGTGACGTGATGGCGATGCCGTATAGCATCATAGCGCGTCGTAACCGCTACAACATTTACGCCGGAAACTATTAATCATGGCTACACGCATAACAATTTCTAATTTGCCAGCGGCCACGTCGTCTTCTGGCGCAGATGAGTTTGTGTTGGTTCAAAGCAGCTTAACCAAAAAGATTACGAACACTAATCTGTTTACTAATTCCACGCTGACCAGCCCAACATTAGTTACGCCGACCTTGGGCGTTGCTTCCGCGACAAGCATTAACAAGGTTGCGATTACGGCTCCGGCAACTTCGGCCACGCTGACGATTGCAAACGGCAAGACGTTGACGGCAAGCAACTCAATTACGCTGGCGGGTACTGACGCAACGACGATGACGTTTCCTAGCACTGATGCGTCGATTGCGCGCACGGACGCGGCGCAGACGTTTACCGGGACGCAGACCTTTGCAGGGGCTGTAGTTGGTAGCGTACAGGCGCTGAGTGGTGCAGGGGCCGTCAACGTGACCACACTGACTACCGCATTTACCTCAACGGCGACGGGCAATGCCCTGACGCTGGCAGATGGCGTTGCGGGTCAACTCAAAGCGGTGGTGTACGTCGCAGAGGCAGCAGGCGCTGACACAGGCGTCCTGACCCCGACTAACTTCGGTAACGGCACAACGATTACGTTCAATGCCGTCGGCGAGAGTGTGCTATTGCAATTCTTAGGCACCGATTGGTGGATTGTCTCCAACAACGGTGCGACCGTAGCGTAAGCCATGAAGACTCCGATCCTTGGGTCTTCATACGTTGTACGTAGCCCCAATGCGGCAGATGCCCGCATGGTTAATCTTTACCCCGAGGTAATCCCCGAAGGCGGTAAGGAACCGGCGTACCTACAGCGTTGCCCAGGCATGGAGTTAATTGCCACGGTTGGCACTGGCCCTGTGCGCGGCTTGTATAACTTTAAGAATGATCTGTACGTGGCATCGGGCAGTGAGTTTTTTAAAGTCACGCCTGCAATCGCCATCACAAAACTTGGCGACATTACAGGTTCTGGCCCGGTATCGATTGCGGACAACGGCACGCAAATATTTTTGGCTTGTAACCCTGATGGATACATCTACAACTCCATCACAAACGTCTTTCAGCAAATTACCGATCCTGACTTTCCGGGTGCGGTGACGGTTGGGTATCTAGACGGATACTTTGTCTTTAACGAACCCAACAGCCAGCGCATCTGGGTCACTCAGTTGCTTGACGGCTTGTCGATTGATCCTCTCGACTTTGCCTCTGCGGAAGGTTCACCGGACGGCCTTGTATCAATCATCATTGACCACCGAGAAGCGTGGCTTTTTGGCACGAACTCTGTGGAGGTCTGGTACAACTCCGGCAACCCGGACTTCCCGCTGGAACGCATCCAAGGTGCATATAACGAAATTGGTTGTATTGCGCCGTACTCTGTTGCCAAGTTGGACAACAGCGTGTTTTGGCTTGGTGCCGACGCCCGTGGTCGCGGCATCGTGTATCGAGCGCAAGGCTATCAAGGCGTGCGCGTTTCGACTCATGCGGTGGAGTTTGCCATTCAGCAGTACGACGATATGTCGGACGCGTTTGGCTATACGTACCAGCAAGACGGCCACGCGTTTTATGTGCTGATTTTCCCAAGTGCCGATACCACATGGGTATACGATGCAGCGACGGGTTCTTGGCATGAACGGGCTTCGTTGGTCAACGGTGAGTACAAGCGCCATCGATCAAACTGTCACGCTCCGTTTAACAATTACCCGACCGTCGGTGACTATCAAAACGGCAGCATTTACCAGTTCAAACTGGACATTTACCAAGACGCGGGTATTGAGCAGAAGTGGCTGCGTCGGTGGCGTGCGTTGCCGACCGGCCAGAACAACCTGACCCGTACCATCCATCACCAGTTACAGTTGGATTGTCAGACAGGCGTAGGTTTGTCGGGTAACGAATCGGCGTCTGCGCTCGATCAGATTTTGTCGAATGAAAGCGGTCAAGAACTGATTACCCAACAAGTCATCTCGCCCAACACGACCCAGAGTCCGTTGTATGCGTTTATCGGCGAAATTGTCGGTAACAACCCGCAAGTTATGCTGCGCTGGTCGGATGACGGCGGCCATACTTGGAGCAATGAGTTTTGGCGCGATATGGGGCCGATTGGCGCGACTTATACCCGCGTTATTTGGCGGCGTCTTGGCGCGACGATGAAGTCCCGTGACCGCGTATACGAGGTGTCTGGGACCGATCCGGTAATTGTGGCGATTATGGGAGCGGAGCTAAGTCTTAGCCCGACGACCGCGTGACCATTCCAAATACCACCAACATTCCAGCCCCTCGAGTGCCGTTCATCGACGAGCGGACGGGCTTGATTTCACGTGAGTGGTTCCGGTTTCTTAATAACCAGTTCCAGTTGACGGGCGGCGGCACGACCCAAATTACGACTGCTGACCTTGAATTGACCCCGGCGCTGGCAGCCACTGTTGAAGATATGGTGCCGGTACTAGAGTCTGAGATACAGGCGCTTAAACTGCTGCCCCGGTATCCCGAACCGAATGTGGTAAATTTTGGGTCGTTTTTTTCAACGCAGACGCAAGCGGCGACCGTTATCAATACGGGTTATGCCATTACTTACAACAACGCCGACACGGCGTATGGCGTCTACCGTGATCCGGCGGATAACAGCAAAATCAAAGTCGCGCGGCCTGCCATCTACAACGTGCAGTTCTCTATTCAGGTGGACAAGACTTCAGGCGGTAGCGGTAGGTTTTACATTTGGCCCGCCATCAACGGCACGGCGGTCGCCAATTCTGGGTCGTTGATTCAGATTCAGGGCAACAACGCCGAAATCTTCTCGGCTGCAAACTTTTTCTTGCCGCTATCCAACGGCGACTACTTTCAGTTATATTTTTCGGTGGACAGCCTTGACGTGCAGCTTCAGACGTTTGCGGCGGCTGCTCCCGTGCCGGCAATTCCATCCATCATATTGACCGTTATGCAGGTGTACGTATGAGCGTATTTCTTTCCCCGCTGGCCGGTGCTGGAGCGCAGTTTTTTGACGGCGCTGGCAACCCGTTGGCCGGTGGCAAAATCTTTACCTATACCGCTGGCACCACCACGCCTGAAGCGACGTATACCAGCGTGTCGGGTGGCACGGCGCATACCAACCCTATTGTCCTAAATTCCGAAGGTAGGGTCGTTAGCGAGATTTGGCTAACTGAATCGGTCAGTTACAAGTTCATCCTGACCAACTCAGCCAACGTGCAGATCGGCACGTATGACGACATCTCAGGCGTCAACGATTTGACGGTATCGGGTATCTCATGGGCCAACGTCACGGGCACCCCGACGACGCTGGCGGGGTATGGCATTACCGATGCGCTGTCTACGTCGGTAGCCGCTGCAACCTATGCGCCGATTGCTAGCCCGACCTTTACCGGCACCGCGTTGATCCCTGACAACGCGCCGAGCAACACGAACTATCCGGTCGGCTATCGAGAAGCGCCGCTAAACAGCAAAACCGGCAACTACACGCTGATTGCGTCGGATGCGGGCAAGACGATTACGATGAATGGCACCAGCTTGACGCTGACCATTCCGGCTAACGCGTCAGTTCCGTTTGCAACCGGCACAGTGTTTATTGCTATCAACGTCAACAGTTCGCCGCTATCCATTGCCATTACGTCGGATACCCTGACGCTTGTGAACAGCACGACGACCGGCACCCGCACGTTGGCTCAAAACGGCGTAGCGACCTGTATCAAAATCGGCGCGACCTCGTGGCTGATTAGCGGAGCGGGTTTGACCTAATGAGCGGCGCGATCTTAGCGGGATTCATCATAGGCACGACCGGCGGGGCCGGTGCGGGCGTCTATGACTATTCCGAACCGGGGTCAGGCGTTCAGGTTATTCCGTCCGGTGCGCTAGGCGTCACCATCGAAGTTTGGGGCGCGGGTGGCGGTGGTGGCTACGGGTATCTCGGCGAAATCGCACCAGGCGAGCCTGAAGTGTTCCCCGGCGGTGGCGGTGGTGCCGGTGGCTATAGCAAGACTATTTTGGTGCTGACTGGGCCGGATAGCGGCAAAACAATTAATTACATTGTAGGATCAGGCGGGCAGGGTGGCACCGGATTCTCGCCAAACGGTGAGCCTGGGACGTTCTCTAACGTGTCGAGCGGCACGTCAGGCACGCCGTATACGATTACGACTATGACGGGCTTTCCGGGCAACGGCGGCGACTCAGGGCAGTTTGCCCAGCAGGGCGCTGGCGGTGTGGCGACGGGCGGCAACACGACCAATACGACGGGTGCCGGTGGGGCGCTCTTTACGCAAGCTGGAGCGACAGGAACGGCTGGCGTTGGTGGCCTAACGGCAGGCGCGGGTGGTAATGGCGGCGAGTTTTTTGACGGCGATGCGGGGCTAAATGGCCGCGTGCGCATGGTCTTTACATTCTAAGGTGACACATGGCAGTTAGCGTCAAAGTCCTGATCCCGGCAAAAAATGCCGAAAACAGTCAAACCTCGCAGTACACGGCGACCAACGTGTCGGCGATTATTGACAAGTTTACGGCGACCAACTACGACACGTCGGCTCGGACCATTTCGGTCAACCTTGTGACGCAGTTTGATAACGCCGGCAACCAGAACCTAATTATCAAAAGCAAGACCCTGCTGCCCTCAGAAACGTACACGTTCCCTGAGATTGTGGGTCACGTCCTAGCCCCCGGCGGGTCGATTTCCACAATTGCTTCTGCGGCGACGGCGATTAACATCCGCGCTTCGGGTCGGGAGATTTCGTGACCGGACTCGCAACAGTGGCTGAAACAGCACTGCGGGCGATTCAGTCGCCAGAGCAGGCTGAAGCCGCGTTGCTTGAGTTACCGCAGGCGGATTGCCCTGTGGCGCACTATTTCGGCCCCGGCGTAGTTATTCGAGAAGTCCGTATGGCAGCGGGCACGCTTGCCGTAGGCCATAAACAAAAGTTCCCTCATTTAAACATTTTAGTGCAGGGTAAAGTTGCCATGCTTGCCGATGATGGCAGCATTCGGACGCTTGAAGCGCCATTGATTTATACCGGGCAGCCTGGCCGCAAGGTTGGCTATGTACTGGAAGACGTGGTTTGGCAAAACGTCTACAGCACTGAATTGGCCGATCCAGCGACAGTTGAACAGCACTTTATTGAAAAAAGCGATACGTGGCAGCAGCACGCGCTAACCCGTAAAGCCGAAAGTGAGTTTAGCCGCGCCGTAGACCGGCAGGACTTCGATTGCTTGTTGCTGGAATTGGGCGTCACGAAAGAAGACGTGCAAGCACAAGTCGAAAATCCAAACGATCAGATTTTAGTCGCTTGCGGAATTGTCCGGGTAGATGACTCAGCCATCCACGGAAAAGGGCTGTTTGTAACGGCTCCCGTTAAAGCTGGCGATGTAATTTGCCCTGCTCGAATTGCCGGGAAACGTACCCAAGCCGGGCGTTATGTAAATCATTCTGTGACGCCAAACTCGCAGATGATGATGCGTGAAAGCGGCGATATTGATTTGGTTGCCTTATGCGATCTTGACGGATGCCAAGGTGGTAGCGTAGGGCAGGAACTTACGATAGATTACCGTAAAACTTTGTTGTTATCCGGCGTTGCGACCGCCGGTCAGGAGTTACCATGTCAGCCATAGCTGCTGCAATCGTTACCAGTGCTGCCGTCGGTGCTTATAGCGCAAAAAAAGGCGCTAAAGCACAAGTTCAGGCAACTGAACAGGCAACTGATGTACAACGCCAGATTTTTGAAAAACAAACGGAACTTGCAGAGCCGTTTCGTCAGGCTGGCATTACGTCGCAAAATGAATTGATGCGCCTCCTTGGAATTGGGGGGGATAAAACTGCAACCGATTACGGAATGTTAACCCGTGGGTTTCGTCCTGAAGATTTGACGATGGACCCTGGTTATGCATTCCGGTTAGCTGAAGGTGAAAAAGCCTTGGCTCGAATGCAGTCGGCGCGTGGGCAGTATCTCGGTGGTGGAGCAATCCGAGCCGGTGTGCGTTATGGGCAAGAAATGGGATCGCAGGAATACATGAATGCCTTTAACCGCGCCCAAGCGCAATTGGGCACGCGTCTTGGTGCTTTAGGAAGTTTGTATGGGGCTGGTCAAGCCGCAACACAACAAGTTGCGGGACAAGCGGGAGAGTATGGTTCAAACGTAGGTAACTTGCTTACCGCTGGCGGCGCTGCTCGTGCATCTGGATATGCGGGTATGGCTAACGCGCTGAACCAAGCACTAGGCACTGGTCTTAACTATTATCAAGGCCAACAATGGCTTAATAAAATGTATCCGTCGGCTCCGCCGCCTGCTGGTTAATTTTGGAGTGATTCATGGCTGTTAATCCACAAATCATTGCTCCGCAAGTTCAGGGTATTCAGCTTGAAAACCCGATGACGTTTGCCCGTAACGCTCTAGCTATGCGGGAGGCTCAGTCACAAATTGCAGCAAACCAGTTGAAAGTAGCGCGTGCGCAAAAGGCTGCAAATGTTCTTGCCGCAAACAGAGGCAAGTCGATTGATGAAATTGCTAATGCGCTGCTTGGCGAAGGTTTGGCGGACGAAGCCGAAAATGTGATGAAGTTCGGAACTGCTCGAGGGCAAGCGACCAAAGCGGCCCGAGAGGCAGAAGCTGCAAGTCTTGCAATTCTTGGAAGTGACGCAGGAGCATTTCTTGACAATCCAGCATTACTTAACAAAGCAACAATTACGCCGTGGGCTGCCTCAATGGTGCAGCGAGGACTTTTGACGCCAGACGCATTGCAGCGATTTAACGATCTACCAGACGATCCTGTACAAATTGGAAGCGCCATGCGTCGTTTGCAAGTGCAAGCGTTGACGCCTGCGCAACAAACTGAAACATCAGTTCTTCAACAAGATTTGGGCGGAACAACTCGCGTGTTGCGTGTTCCGAAACTTGGCGGCAAAGGAGAAGTTGTGCCGGGAACGGAGGCGACAGTTACTGCGTCTCCAAATCGACAGGGAATTACGATTCTTACCCCGAGCGAAACCGCTCGTGGCAAAAAAGTTGGCGAACTCGGCGGCGAAGCATTGGTTCAAGACTACAACGCCGCAAGAGCCGCTGTTACTGGCCTTGGCAAAGACTATCAAGTGTTGCAGTTGTTGAAAGAAGGCAAGCCAACAACCGGCATTACCGCAGAGTTAGAAACCAACATTGATCGCCTTGTTTCAACATTTGCTGGCGATAGAGAAGCAGCATCAAGAGCATCTGATTCAGAATTGCTCGAAGCGTTGCTTGGTCAAGACGTATTCCAGCAATTCCAGTCTTTGGGCGTAGGTGCCAGAGGCTTGGATACGCCGGGCGAACGTGAGTTTTTGAGAGAAGTTATTTCCGGTCGAAAAACTCTCAATAAAGAAACTCTGGTTCAAATGGCGGAAATGCGTGCCAAGTACAAAGAACAAGCCATTGACTCTTACAATGAGCGCGTTCGATCCGGTGAGCTTGACGAATTCTTCCGCGATTTTGGCAGACCGAAGAGAGAGTTTAAAAAGCCGGAGCGTCCTAAATTTACCGACCGTCCAGTCTCGGTAACAACACCAACCGGGCAAACTTATACATTCCCGAATCAGGCAGCAGCAGACAAATTCCGTAAAGACGCGGGGTTGTAATTATGGCGGTTGATTACGAAGCGTTAGCAAAAAAGCATGGCGGTCAAGGCGCTGCTGCGCCTTCGCCAGAGAAGGTTGATTATTCAACGCTAGCGCAACAGGCTGGAGGAACGCTTGTCAGCGAAATCCCGCAGCGCACCGGACTTGATTTGGCTGCGCAATACGCTGGTGTGATTAACCAAGCGATAGCGCCTTATTTGGTTGCAGCGGCAGGCGGCGGTGCGGTGGGTGGCATACCTGGCGCAATCGTCGCGCCTGGTTTACTTGGATTAACCGACCTTGCAGCGACGGGCATCAATCTTGGTGCGCAAGCACTTGGGGCAGAAGGTCGAGTTCCTGTGCCATCGGATGTTATTCGTGGCGGGATCAATGTAGCAGTCCCCGGCGCGCTTCGACAGCCAGAAACGCCCGCGCAAAGATATGTTGCAACCGGGACGGAAGCGGCCACTGCTGCGTTGACCAGCGCAAATGCGCTTCGTCAACTTGCGCTGCAAACTGGGCCGGGAACTGTTCGCAACGTTTTGACGACCGCCGGTCAACAACCAGTATCTCAGACAGTTGCGGCGACTACCGGCGCAACGGGTCAACAAGCTTTGATAGAAGAAACTGCGCCAGATTCGCCTGCTAGAAACCCAGTAGTTGTGGCGGCTGTTGGCGTGTTGGGCACTATGCTCGGTGGCAAACTCGCATTTCGTGGGCCGCAAGGCGTTAAAGAGTTTTTTGGCAAAGGCACGCCGTCGGAAGAACAAGTTTATCAAGCGGCAAAAAATAAATACCAAGAAGTCGATCAAGCTGGCGTTGCATTCTCCAGCACTGCTTATGATCGAATGCTGTCGAATTTGAGACAGCGATTAGCGGATGCGGGTTACACCGATCAATCCGCAATTACGTCAGTCGTAAACAAACTAGAGAAGTTCCGTGGCACTGCGCGTAATTTAACCGATCTCGATACTGCCCGAAGCGATATCACAAAAACGCTTATCAAGTCGCAGGATGAAAACGTCCGGCGATTAGGTCACGAGATCGCTGATGAAATTGATGACTTCGTTCTCAACGCATCACCTCAAGATGTGATTAGCGGGAACCTTCCGAATGCACTAAAGAGTTTGAATGAAGCGCGTGGCTTGTGGACGCAAGTTAGCCGCAGTGAACAAATGAGCGAATTGTTGCGTCGGGCAAAACTGTCCGATCAGCCACTCGACACTGCTGTGCGCAACGAATTTAGAACACTTGCTAAGAATGAACGCCGATTCAACAGGTTTAGCCCGGAAGAAAAACAATTCATCTTGAATGTTGTGCAAGGCGGCAAACTTGAAAAAGCACTGACCGACTTCAGTGAAGCTCTTTCCGTCCGAAGGTCGCTTGGCGGCACGTTGTATGCTGGCGCTGGAGGATTGGCGACACCTTTTGCGGCTCAAATTGGACAAATAGACCCATTGACAGCCGCAACAATTATGGGTGGTGTTGCCACTACTCGCGGAGTAACAAGCGTTGCGGCAAATGCGTTGGCTGCACGTCGAGCAGAACTTGCGGCGCGTGGAATGCGCGGATTCCGTCAGGTTCCAATCGATCCCTTCCAGCGTGCGGTAACTCCACTCACGCTACCAGTAGCGCAAGCGGCGGTTCGCCCTGGCGATGTAAACTTTTTGAGTCAATCTGAAGTCCTTAACGCTCTGTCTGGGAGATAACCATGATTCAAGGCGCACTCAAATCAAAGATGATCTGGTGGAACGTGTTTCTTGCCGTTCTCGCCTCGCTCGAACTCGTGGCCTCCCACCTGACGACGCTGTTTGGCTCTCAGGTCGCTGCGGCGATTCTGCTCGTCGGATCGCTCGGCAATGTGGCGCTACGCACCATTACGACGCAGGCTCTTTCGGAGAAGTGACGTGGACTATCAGGTGGCGTTTAACATTGCAGTGTTGCTTGCAGGAGCCTTGGGAGGATGGGTTCTGCGCTCAGTAACAACGAGCATGGAAAACTTGCAGCGCGATCACAAAGACATGATGAACCAGTTTGTCCGCCGCGATGACTACAAAGCGGCCCTTGAGCGCATCGAACTAATGCTGATGCGCATTTGGGACCGGCTGGACGACAAGGTAGACAAATGATTCCGTTGTGGGTGTGGCGCTATGCACCACACATGATTGTGGCGGCGTTGTTGGGACTAATCGTAGTCTTTGGGATACACCGGGCGAAGGAGCAAGTCCGTGCTGAACTTGAGCCGAAGATTGAGAGTTTGGAAACGCAGCTTGCGGCGGAGCGTGCTGACAGAGCGCGTGCGGAGGCTGCTGCAAGAGCGTACCG
>Ga0315904_10001598_pt1 | contig 36112 bp, 24 predicted proteins | sample LakEriMetagenome_6_FD_203529 | JGI IMG/M metagenome (GOLD analysis project Ga0315904, IMG submission 203529) | Freshwater fungal communities from buoy surface, Lake Erie, Ohio, United States - Buoy 12 MA120 | ecosystem: Environmental > Aquatic > Freshwater > Lake | place: USA: Lake Erie, Ohio...
CCCGCCCGCCAGCGGGTCAGACGCAGAACGCCGCCGCCCTGTTCGGTCTCCGCAGCGGTGATAGCGTTGGCCAACCGGATGCGGGCATCACCGTCGAAAGGCTTCCCACCAACACCCAGAATCACATCGCCCACGGCCAGGATCCCGTCCGCCGGCGACTCCTTGTCCACCGCCGTCACCAGAATCTGGCGGGCATAGGTGGTCCGGCCCTCGTGATAGAACATCCAGCCCCGAAGCCCGGTCGGCCCCAGCAGCCAGTCGTGGCTCTTGTCCTTCTCACCGCCTGCGGTTAGATCCGGCGGCTTGGGCGCGGCGGGTTCTGCCGCCGCAACGGTGGCGAAGGGCAACAAGGCGCACGCAATGGATGCAAGGGCACAAAGCCTGCGGGTTATGAGGTTCTGTTTCATTTCAATGTTGTAAGGGGAAACCAGCCATTACTTGCGGGCTGTCTCCGGCACGATCCGGTTGGCGATCGCGCAGAGGTGGAAGGTTCCGACGGAGCCATCCACCGGAGTGATGGTGATGGTTTGGGTGCTGGAGGTGGCGACGAATCGATAGACGATGCGGATGCCGTTGCCTGCGCCATAAGCATCCTGATCGATGACGCAGGAATCGCGGCCGGAGGTGACCACCACGCTACGACCGGTGTCCTCCCAACCATAGCTGAAAAGCGAGGTTTCGTAGGTCTTTCCCGGTGTGAGATTAAGCAGGGTTAAAGTGCGGGGATTCCCGTTGTAGATGAAGTCGGAAGCCAGAGAGAGGCTGGATCCGGTGAGATTCGGGGAACCACTTGCAACAACGTGGGCATCGCCCCCGATGGAGAAGTTCGCCCCGCTGAGTGTTGATGCCTCGAAGGTCACTCCGTTCACGGTGGTCTCGGCTCCCGCCAAATTCACGGCGGCGGTGTAAGTCGATTTGCTGGTGATTCCGGAATCCAAGTCGCCCGTCCATGGGGTGTGGTGGAATGTCGGGTTTTTCGTGATCACGCTCACGGAATAGGCCCGGGCTGGAAGATTGGCGGGATCTCTGGGGGTGACGATGTAGGTGGTCGGCCGATTCAGACTCATTGGCTGGTTGGGAACCGCATTGTTGGGCTGGTTGCAGGTGGCTCCGGAATCCAGGGTGTAGCTTGGCGCGAGGGCCGCGACCTGCGATGGCTTGGTTCCCGGAGGAACATACACCACCACGCTACCGGTGGTTTCGCTCAGGGACCGAACAGTGGCAGTGCTGCCGGGGAAGTTGGCATGGAAGGCGGTGATGGCCTTGCCCGATGAGTAATTGATCCGGAATCGGCCGCGAGTCATGGCGGCGAGTGGCACCCTGCTCTTGCTCTTGGGCCAGTCCATGATGTTGGCGCGGATCGCCCACACGAGTTGGCGGGTTCCGTCCTGATGCTCGTCGATTGTCGGCTGGCCTATCATGCCCAGCTTGGTGGCATCGGCAAGCCAACCCTTTTTCGTCGGCCAGAAATCCAGCTCCTCAAGATTCAGGATCGGCTTCGGTATCGTTTGCCGGATCAAATAGAATCGATCCACATCCGCTCCGTAGAGACCCGGTTTCTCCCCCCAATAGGCCGGATAGTCGAGCCCCCAATGCGCGCACCAGGTCGAATCGACCTCTGGCGTGAACAAGGTGGATGGAATGTTGACGGTGAGAATCGCGGAGTCGGAAGACTCGGGTGTCATCACATGGCTCGCAGGTGGGACCTTCGGGGCATTCGGGACATGCATCCTCAGGCCTGGATCACCCAGAAAGATATAATTCCAGCGCTGATCATCGACCCCATTACAGGAAAAAGAATCCATTGCGGCCATGTAACCACGACCAAGCGGTTCTCCGCTGAGGAGAGCATTCAGCATCGCGGACTGCATTTGCTTTGCACCGCCCGGATTGACGCGGGTCGATCCACAAAAGGCCACTGCCCCCATTTTGAACAGTTGATTGACCACCAGTTGATTGGCCACATCGAGGTCGATCGAGGCGACGGCACAGCCCTGCGAGAAGATGACGGCGGGTGCGAGGACATTGGTGGAGTTGACATCAAAGGCGCCACCGAGCACATGTTGGGAGGAATGGTCGTTGTGGCCAATGATGGCGGCCTCCACCGGCTGGGTGGCACCCAGACTTTGGACGAGGTTGATGGAGCTGAAACCGCAGTTCGCCCCCAGGGCATTCTGAAAAGCGGAGTTCCATTGCCCCCCCACATCGATCATCATCTTTTCCCAGACGCCGTCCACCAGTTGCTCGTAGGTCGAGATGCGGGACGTGAGCAAAGTGGCATCCTGGAGGTTGTAGGCCATGATTCTGCCGATGGCGATCTCCAGGAATGGGTCGGAATCCACGTCGGCATAGTCGAGGTCGGCAGGTGAACCGTAAAAGTTGCCGACGTTGTCGTTGGGCACCCGGTAAGCGAGCGGGACGCTGTGGGCACCGCCCACCAGTGCGAGGAACGAGGGATGACGACCCATCGCCTGATAGAGTTGTTTCAACTCCGCCTTGATGGCCGGGTAACCGGCATAATGCATTGTCTCGCCGGGATTGCATGCCCAGCTGGTGATGGGCACCACGATCCCGTTGCGCCGGGCGGCAACAAGCGGGGCGGTCAGCGAAAGCTTGGCGCACGTGGCGGGGTTGAGGTCCGTGGGGTTGGTCGCGGCGAAGTAGTCTACCTTGATTTTCCTTGCAGCCAGATAGTTGACGATGGTTGCGGGGTTCGTCAGCACGCGTTTGGCCATGGCGGGCTTGGTACCTGCAGCATTGACATAGACCACCTCGGTCGCACCGAGCTGGCGTATCGCACCGCGGGCCCGCTCTTCTTTTCCGGCATCGGGCGAATGATAGATCAACGGCGCATCAAGGGCGGCAGCAAGCGAGGAGGCCTGCAGGACGTTCGGGTAGTTCGTGGCATCGACCGCATCACTGACCAACACCACGGTGGAGGACGACTTCCAGTGGCTGGTGGCCATGGCCACGGACAATTCGAGCGGGCCGGACGCGTTGATCGGGGTGCTTGTGAAATTCGGAACCGTGGCGCTGAAGTTGACGGTATCGATGCCCGTGGGCCGGTAACGCCGCAGGTAGTCCTGCAGATAGATATTGGTCGAGAATTCGCTCTCATCGGCGATGGCGATCACGGCAGGCACTCCTTTGTTCCGGTGGCGGGAAACGGGGATCAGGCTGAGGTAATCGTAGTCGGCGGCAGACAGTCCGGTTTTTTCCGTCTTCACGACGAACAGGCGGAAAGCCTCCGCGTCGGGCACCACCTTGACGGTGTAGTCCTTGGTGGTGACGCCATCCTCCGCCGTGACACGATACTGCACGGGCTTGTGCAGACTCAGCCGCGCAGCAGGTGGCACGCAGGTCGCTCCGGCCGACAGGGTCAGCTCCGGTGTGAGCGCCGCCAACTTCGCATCCGTCGTATCCGCCGGTACACTCACCACCACAGTGCCCGTGGAGGGACTGGTGGAGCGGATCGTGACCCGGCTCCCGGCGAGATTGGAATGGAATGCGGTGATCTCGCAGGCCTTGCTCGGCGGAGCCTTGGTGACCGTCACGGCATAAACCCGGGTCACACTACCATCCGTGACGGTGTAGGTGACGGGCCCGGCGCTGAAGTCCTTTTTGGGCGGGCTGCCACTCGCGGGCGTGCCGGTTCCGGAGGTCACGGTGTAGGCAGGGGCGAGCGTTGCGAGGTTCGCCGAATAAGGAACGGTCCATGCAATCCTGGTCACACGCCCATCGGGCTTGCCGATGGCCGCCATGCTGCCATCGACATTGCTCCCGAAGCTGAGAATGGTCGCGGGCGCGACCTTGCGGTTGGCGAGTGCCGACAGGTGGAAGGTTCCATCTCCAGCAGGAGTGATGGTGAACTCCTTCGTGGTGCCGGTGGCGACAAATTCATGGGTAATCCGGATGCCATTGCCCTGCCCGTAGTGATTCTGATCCACCTCAAGAGAACTACCATCGGAGGCGAATGTCTGGATGCGGGCCGTGCCCGCGGGATCAAAGCCATAGGAAAAGAAGGTGGTCTGATAGGTGGCTCCCGGGGTGAGGTTCTTGAGGGTGACCGTGCGGGGCTTTCCGGCGTAGATGAAAGCATTGGCTAGCGTCTTGCTGTTGCCAGAGACATTCGCCCCTGAAAACCCGCCCACCATGTCGCCGGTGATCGAGAAGTTCGGCCCGGAGGCCGCGTCGCCTTGGAAAGCCACTCCGTTGACAGTGACCGCGTCCCCGGATGTGTTGACGGCCACATGATACTCGAGGGCGCTTGTGATTCCTGAATCCGCATCGTTGTTCCACGGGGCGTGATTCCAAGTCTGCGCGCGAGCGTCCATGGGATATAGGATGATAGCCAGCAACAAACAAGCGGAGGAATTTCCGGCGGCTCGACGGATGACACCGCCAATCATGCCAAGAAGACAAAGCGCCACGCCAGACCATCGCAAGATCGATGCGATACCGGAATGATGGTCATAGCGCTCCGACATCTCCGGGGTGGGATCCTGGTAGGGAATACCGGCGAATATCACATCGTAGAGAACTCCTCCGATCACCGTCAGAATTCCAAACAGGATGAGAATCCAAGGCCGACATCGGCTGAGGAGGCCGGATGGACTGCCAGTGGCTCTTGTTGGCTGCGGATTCGGTCCTAAATGGTTCACAGTTGCTTCAGGCGGATGTTCTTGAACTGGATCTTCATCGGCGGCCCAGGGTGCATCTGGAGGGCGATGATGCCCTTGGCCGCCGCACGGTTCGCGTCGCGGTCCGTAAACTGGCACATGAGCGTGCCGTTGATAAACAGCGTGATCTCCGGGCCGCGGCAGATGATCCGGTAGGTGTTCCAATCCTTTATCCTGTAGACCTTGGCCAATTCGGCGGCATCACCAAGCTTGGCCGCCGTGCGCTTTCCGTCGGCGTCGATCATGACCCGATCTCCCCGGCCGGCAATCAGTCCACGCGCGTGCTCGTAGACAAAACCGACCAAGCCGCCGTCGCCACTCATGTCGGCCTGGTAACCCGAGGTGTCCCAGCCGGGGAGTTCCCGGGAGCGGAGTTGAATGCCGGAGTTGCCCTCCCCGCTGAGCCGGAAGTCGGCCTGCAACTCGAAGTCGGAAGGTTGGCCGCCACGCCAGATCAGGTAGTTGCACTCGGTGCACGGCTTGTCTGGCGTGCTCTCGGCGGTCAGCGCGCCGTCCTCGACTTTCCACCACCCCGGCTTTCCCTCCCAACCGGTCAAGTCCTTGCCGTTGAAGATCGGCTGCGGTTCCCCGGCCTGTGCGGCAACGGGCTGATCCTCCCGGCCGAAGGTGGTGCCCGCAATAAGGAGAACGGTGAATAGGAATGGTCTCATGAGAAGAACGGTTTGGAGTGGATCTACACGCTGTAAGGCGGGCGCATCGCGCGAGACCTCAGCCGGTCGGCTTCGGGGTCATCGAAGAAACCTGCCTTGGCCAAGTCGAATTTGACGTTTCGTTTCAGCTGTTCGCAAATGTCGGCCGCCAAACAGATGTTCATGGAACGGTACATGACCTCGGGACCCGCCACCGGCGACCGGCGCGACCGGACGCAATCCAAAAAGTCCCGCACGTGGTTGAAGGGGCGCCGGGTGCGCTCGGCATATTCCTCCAGCACTTTCTTGTAGTCGCGCAGCAATTCCGGCGAGGAGACCGCCGGTCTGGTATAACCATCCGCCGCCGCAGCCCAGCCTGCGGGGCCGTCGAAGCGTTCACCGCAGGCACCGTCCCAGTATTCGCACTTGTCCCATACCGAGCCCGCGACCCGGAACAGGACCAGCTTCACTCCGCTGGACAAGCGAGTCACCATCGTGGCACCCGGCCCCGCATACTCGAATTCAATCCAGGAAACCCCGTCCATGTCGAGTCCGGCCAGGACCTGGGCCACGGTGTGTGCGCCCCACTGCGCCATGTCGGTCGCGAAATCATGGAACCCATACCAGCCAGCGCCGAGGTAACCGCTGTTGTAGGGTCTCCAGGGAGACGGGCCGACGAACATGTCCCAGTCCAACTCCTCCTTGGGCGGTTCGGTCTCCGCCGGCAGGCTGTCCCGGCGCAAGCCGTCGCGCCATCGACAGTCGGCGTATGCGGTGTGGATCGGGCCCAGTCTCCCTGATCGGGCCATCTCGATGGCAAACACGTGGGACCGCTCGCTGAGGCGCTGGGCACCCGTTTGATACACCCTGGCACAGCGGCGGGCGGTTTCGACGACCATGCCGCCCTCCGCAATGGTAAGGCATGCGGGCTTCTCACAATAGACGTCCTTGCCCGCCTGCATGGCCCACACCGAAGCCAACGCGTGCCAGCGGTCGCCCGTAGCGATCAGGACTGCATCCACATCCTTTCGTTCGGCCAGCAACTGGCGCATGTCGCGATACTCAGCGCAATCCTTGTTGCCATAGCGCTCATCGACCATGCGCTTGGCCGCTTCACGGTTGCCCTTGTGGACATCGCAGACGGCCACCCATTGGACGTCCTTCTCGCCCAGCATCACACTGAGGTCGGAGGACCCGCGCCCGCCGATGCCGATACCGCCCATGACGATGCGTTCGCTTGGCGCCACTGCTCCACCGCGCCCCAGCGCCGAGGCCGGGATGAAACAAGGCACGCCGAAGGTGCCGACCGCCGCCGCCGTCCGGCCGAGGAACTGCCGCCGCGTGAGCGGGGACGAATGAAGGGGGGCCGCCGGTGGTTTCGTTTCCGCTGGATGTCCGTTTGGGTGATTCATGATGGTTTCCATATTTGACTGGTTGTTCATTCGAGTTTCACATGCCGCTGCATTGGGAGATTTCTTTCATGATTTGTGGCTTGTCTTGTGAACTGTTTGATTTTGTTAGCATGTTTTGGGTGGATTAGTGGTCGGTCTCCGCGAAATCGAGCAAGTAGAGGACAACTCCCGCATGGCAGCTATACCACCACTGGTTGTATTGGAATCCGACCACGATGCGGTTGTCCGGCTGGAGGTAGTAGGTGATGTAGTTGGCGGTTTGCTCGGCGCGTTGCTTCATTTGCTCGTCGCCGGTGGCCTTGGAGAGATCCATCAGCATCGAGGCCCAGTTGAGACTGTGGATGCCCATGACCACGTTGCATTGCAACTGCTCGCGGATCCCCTCCGCCGGTTCGAAGCCGGTGATCTTGTCGAGGAAGATCGTCTCGACCCAGGCGTTCAAATCCTTGGCCATGTCGAGGTAGCCGTTGGTGTCGGTCCGGTTGGCGAGCAGGTAGCGGATGGTGTCCAGGCAATCGTAGTTGGTGCGGCCCTGCGGGCTGGCCGGGATGTCCTCGTAGAACCCGCGGAACTCCTTGGTCTTGATCGGCCCGTTCACGAGCCAGTTCCAGGTTTTGTCCCGGTTGGCGCGATAGCGGTCATCGCCGTTGAGCTTGTCGATCGCCTCGAAGAGCCGGACGGCGTAGATCACACTGCTGGTGTATTCCTCGATGACCTGTTCGGTCTTCGGGTCCACGCGGAACGGCCAGGTCCCGTTCTCCCGTTGCCGCGCGGCGAGGGTTTGGGCAATGGCCTCGGCGGCTGTTAGGAAGCGTTTCTCGCCGGTCGCCTCATGGAGCTGCAGGTAGGCCAGGGCCATGATGGCCGCCTTGTCAGGCATCAACCCGGTCTTGTCGCGGAAGCCGCCGGGTTTCTTTTCCTGATAGGTGCTCCACGGCAGGTTGCCGTAAGGCCAGTCCGCCGGAGTGCTATGGGCAATGTTCCAGTCCGCCAGCTTCACGGCTTCGGCGAGCGGCCGCTTGTCGGCGGCATATTTTGAATAGCCGATGAACGTCCGGATCATCAGCGCGTGGTGAAACGCCGGATAGGAGACAAAGCGGTCCACGGAACCAGGGAAGGGCGCGCCGTTGTGTTGCAGGTTCGAGTAGTAGACCCAGGGCATCTGTGTCAGGCCCTTCTCATCAAGCAGCGATTCCGGCGGGCCCTTGAACCACTTCGCGTGGTCATCAAGCAGGAAAGACATCCCGCGCCGGATGGTTTCGTCATACGACTGCAGGGGCAGGAGATGGCCATGCCCATCGCGCTCCACCTCGGCAATGGTCATCATCTTCCTCCAGTCCACTGTTGGCGTGGCGGGCTCTGCGGCCGGTGCCGTGGGATGGAACGCAAAAAGCACCAAGGTGAGCGCAAGCGCTGTTCCAACAGGTGTTTGGTGGATAATGAGCGTGTCTTTCATCATTTTGAGTTCCAGCGTTGCCTACTTCTTCTTCATCACCACCAGCGGCGATTTCCAGCCGACGGGGTTCTTGTCGCTGAAGCCGCCGGCTTCGAGGAAGAGGTGGTCGCCTTTCACTGTCATTTTCAATGCCTGCCGCCCCTCCAGACTCAGCAGCATGTCGCCGGTCCAAGGCCGGAGCGGATCGCCGGTGTCGCCACCATCCTTCAAGGTGATTTCGCGGATTGGAATTCTGTGGGCAGGGGTTGCCGGTTTGGCAGGATCGAAGGCGTCAATGGCCGGCACCAAGTCGACCGCCATCCAGGTGCCCACCAATGCCGGGTTCGCGATCCACTTGCCGTCCCACTTGTATTTTCCTGCCTCGGGATCTTCGGCATTGCGGTTCGGGTCTTGCAAGGCCTGCCAGTCGGCCGACATCAAGGTGATCTCCGTTGCCCATTGGAGCAGTTGCTTTTCGCTGAATGGCGGCATCTTCATCTCCTCGAACCAGATGTTGATGTTATTCTGCTTGTCCTTTCTGGCGCTGAGGAAGGCGATGGCCGCGACTTCCAGCCTGCCGCCGTTCTTGAATTCGTCGAACCACTCGCTGGTGATGAATGCGCCCTTGGGCAGGCCGCCCGAGTTGCGACCGAACGCGCCCTTGGCTTCCGCCATCTGGCGTCCGTTGACATAAACGGTCCAGCCCTCGCCGGCGCCGACGTGCGAAGTGCCGCCGACCACCAAACGATACCGATGACCCGGCTTCATGGGCGGCAGGTCGAAGCTGCGGCGCATGAGCAGCACTTCCTTGTCCCACAGCGTGCCGGGCGTGTCGCCGCAGCCGCAAGGCGAGCCCTTGCAGATGCCGGCCTGCAGTTTTCCGCCCACATTGACAAACGGCGCGAGGCCCTTCTTCCAACCGGCTTTCGCCGGATCGAAGTCCTTGGCAAACCATTGGGTCATTTCCGCAGGCACGGTCACCGGCCGGAAGCGCCCCGTGCCGTCCCACAATTTCTTCTCCGGCGGATCAAAGAGGAAATACATCCACTCGCTGTTCAAGCGCTCGGGCCCGAACGCGTGCCAACCGTAGTCGGTGGTATCGCCAGCCCGGCGATAGAGGTCGGCCAACTGGTCCATCACATCCACCCGGCCACCGGGATGATTGGCGGCTTTCATTTCGGCCTTGGCCAGCGCGCTGAGCGTTTTCCAATTCTTGCCGACGTGTTCGGGGACCAGGCTGTTGAGGATGGCAGGTTTCAGGGCGGCAGCGATCTTCGGGCTGAGTTTCTCCGGGGGAACTGCCAGGAAAAGGTCGCGATGCGGCAAGGCCTGATCGGGGAAACGTTGTTTCCCCAGTTCATACAGTACATCGAGTCCGCCCTCGGTGGCGGCCAGACTGGCGGCCAGCTCCTTCTCCAGCAAGTCCACCGGGCTGTTGCCGACCACGCGGTTCGACAGATCCAAGCCGCCGGGTGCCGACAGTTTCTTCGGAAAATCGGTGTAGGCCAGCCCGAGCACCTTGGCACCGAGGGCCTGCACCTTCGGCTTCGCGCCGTTGAGCTTTGCGGTGATGGCGCGGACCGGACCCATGATATCGGCCACCCGGTTGGTGGTGGCGACCTTGCCGACAAGCGGCAGGAGTTTCTGATAGAAACGCTCGTCGGTCGCCAACCCGGTGAGCGCCGTCAGGGCGGCATTCTGCAACCACCATTCCTCATGTTGCGCCCAATGGCAGAGCCGGTCAACATGCGGCACGAGCAGTTCCGGCTTGGCCATGCCCAGACGGTTCAGCGCGTGAATCACCACCCACCAGGATTCGTTCGGGTCGTTGATCATGCCGATCAAGAGCGCCGCGACCTCGTCGGTGAGAAGCGCGGGAGAACTCACCGCCATCAGGCCTGCCTGACGCGCCCTCGGGTCCTTGTCCTTGAGCAACTCGAGGATGAACGGTCCTTTGGCCCGTTGGCCGATCATTTGCGCCGCCATCTCGCGCACCCCTTGGTCGGGATGGCGCGCATACATCAGCAAGGTTTCATCGGTCGCGTTGGGATCGTTGACCTTGCGCAGGATCGGCCACGAGGCATCCGTGGCCAGTCTCTCGCTGTCCCAATCCTGGACCTTGCCGTTCTTGTCGGGAGCCGGGGTCATCGAGAAGAACGCCTCGTCCGCTTCCGTGCCCCACGGGCGTTTGGGAAGTTGATAGGGTTTTGCGAACTTCGAAGCAGGCGCGCCGGTGATGCGCAAAGTTTTCCGCGGGATGGTGTAGGCGAGCGTGATGCCGATGCCCCAGCTGTTGGGATCGTCGTAGCCGCCTCCGCCATGGTAATTGCCCACAATCCCCATGGAACCGTCGTAGTGGCGGGACAACTCATAAAACCACTGCCGGTTGTCCATGAACTCGCGGAATTTCAGCGGCTTCTTGTCGGCCATCAGCCCCATCGAGGCACCGCGCCAGATCTCGCCGATGCCGCCGCCGGTGTGACCATGGAACATCCACGAGGTGGAATAGAAACTGCGGACAGCCGAGATGTCGCGCGCCTTGGCATAGACCGACTTCTCGCCCTCGGGTGTGAGCGAGGCGGCCGCGGCCATGAAGAAGGCCATCTTGCCAACCTTGCCGTTGTCGACAAACCCCCTGTCCGGCATGTTGTTGCCATAGGCCACGTTGCCATGTCCGGCCATGCGGTAGAAATGTTTGAATGACTCCTGCAAGGTGTATTCATCGACCTGTGCGCCGCATTCCTTGGCCAAGAGCAGGAAGGCCGCGGCCGGAATGCTGGCCGCATTCAGATGGCCATAGCTGTAATTCACCCCGCCCCGCTGGTTCCATCCGCCGTTGTACATGTTGCGCTTGAGGTAGTCCGCGTGCTTCTCGATGAGCGGAATGACCGCGGCATCGCCGGTGCGGAGGTAATACTCACAAAGCCCGATCCCACCATAACCCGAGTGCCAAGGGATGGAGTCGATTTGCCTGGCGTTCTTCTGCTTGGCCACCTCCGCCTGAACCCAACCGCGGACGACTTCAAGGTCCTTCTCCTCGCCGGTCGAGAGCAGGAAGAGCTGGCCGAGCCCCATTCCGTTAGATCCGGTCCGCGCCAGGAACTCCGCCTGCCCCCGCACGATCTTATCCGACTTCGGACAGTTGAGCGGCCAGGTCTTGCTGTAGGCGCCCAGCACCGGGATCTTCACGATGACCTCCTCGGCCGTTTTCGCGTCAGCCGTCTCCTTGAGCATGAACTTGATCACGCCATCGGTCGCCTCGGCCTTGGTGATGATGGCGCCGAGCTGGATGCGCGGGTCGATGTCCTTGAGCTTCTCGCCATTGATGCTCTCGATCATCTGCCCGACCTTGATTCTCCCGGTGGCCTCGGCGGGCGAAGCCTTGTCCACCCGGCTCACCTGCATCTGGAACGGCGGCAGCAGCAGGTTGATGCCGATGCCTACCGGCCCGAAGTGCTCGATGGGCGTGCGCGCATCGCTCTCCTTGGGATACGTGCTGAAGAGCGGAAAGTCCTTGTAGTAGGCGCTCTCGAACTTCGACGATGTCACATCGGCGCAGTGGCCGGCAGAGATGAAAAGCACTGCCGTCGCGAGACCGAGGGATAAGAGAGCGAATGCCCTGCGGGGAATGGGGATTTTCATTTCGTGTAGTGTTTTCGGAGGTGAAAACGTGCGGATGTGAGGCGCATCATGAGATTACACCGATCCATGGCAGAAATTTCGTCCGACAGGGGGCATTTCATTTCTTTGTCCTACATATTTTTCATGTAGGTTTGGCCATGCAGCCTTGGAATCGCTTGAGCACAGCCGGCCAAATCGCCAGTCACCTGCGAAAGGAATTGGCCCGCGGGAGATGGACAGGAACGATGCCAGGACAGTTCCAGCTGGCGGCCGAACTGGGCGCCTCGCGCAATGCGGTGGAGGCCGCGCTGCGGCAGCTCGAGCATGAGGGTGTGCTGACCGGCCAGGGACCGGGGCGCAAGCGCCTCATCACACCCCCTGACAAGAAGTCCGCCCGCCCGATGCGGGTGGCGATCCTCGACTACGAACCGGTGAAGGTGATGGAGGATTATACGGTCACACTGCACCACTTGTTGATGGAGGCGGGCCACACTCTCATCCTTGCTCCGAAAACGCTGATGGAACTGGGCATGGACGTCTCACGCATCCGCCGCATGGTGGAAACGACCGATGCGGATGCATGGGTGGTGTGTTCCGCCTCGCGGGAAGTGCTCACGTGGTTTGCCACACAACCGCTGCCAGCCTTCGCGCTTTTCGGCCGCAGGCGCGGACTGCCGATCGCGGGCGCAGGGCCGGACAAGATTCCAGCGGAGGTGGCGGCCACGCGGACGCTGATTGAGCTGGGCCACCGCCGCATTGTGATGTTGACGCGCCGGGCGACACGACTGCCGGAGCCGGGCGTCGTGGTGCGGGCTTTCCTCGACGAGTTGCAAGCCCATGGGATCACGCCCTCAGCCTACCACCTGCCGGATTGGGAAGAAAACCCCGAGGCCTTGCATGATCGTCTCGATTCACTATTCCGGTTCACCCCGCCGACTGCGCTGATCATCGATGAAGCACCGTTTTATGTCGCCGCGCTTCATTTCTGCTCAAGCAGCGGACTGCGTGTGCCGGACGATATTTCGCTGGTCTGCTGCGATCCCAGTCCGGCATTCGAGTGGTCCCGCCCGACGGTAGCCCACATCAACTGGGACAGCCTTCCAGTCGTGCGCCGGATCGTCCGCTGGGCAGCGAACGTGAGCCAGGGGAAACCGGACCTGCGCCAAACGCTGACGAAGGCGGTATTCGTGGAAGGCGGGACAATCGGAGCGGCTGTAGACAAAACAACGCGTTGACCTGTCTGTAGTCGTTCCATCTTCACCGTGCAGATCTTCACCCACACCGGCCCGCTGCCAAACTCGATGATGCTGCTACGCCGTTTTCGCTGCCGCGAGTCCATCGCCCTCGGCTGCGCTGTCAAACTGTCCGATAAACTGTCCGAAAGCTCCGTATGGACCTTGTCGGCAGGCTTGTATCCTACTGATGTCGAGGGAATTGCCGGACTGCTCCGTGCCTCTGCGCCAGTTCGCGACACTTTCGGGGGATTGCCGCCGTTTCTCGGCAAGGGGTTCGTTCCAGAAGGCTTGGGCCTGCGGCGATTTCAGGCAACGGGATCGCGCGGAAATCTCGGGACGCGATTCGGTTTCGAAGCCGGATGGTTTGCGCGGCTTGGTGTTGTTTCTATTTGAAAAACGTCTCCACACCGGCGAGGTCCGGTTCATCCTTCATGGGCTGCGAATAGATGTAGTAGGGAGCGCTGGTGTAACCATCCAGATTGCGGAGTTTCACCAGTGCGGCGCGCTGGCCGGAGGTGAGGGTTTTATTCACTTCGGCGAAGGAGGTCGCGTAATACCAACTCATTTCGCCGTCGAGTTCCCCATAGTGGCGGCCGAGGGACATGAGTCTCGCCTTGTCCGGCTTCCCTCCGGCTAACAGCTTGCGCAGTTCCGTGGAGATTTCGCGCCGGACCCTGATCGATTCCTGCAACGCGGTTCTCTGCTTGTCGAGGATGGCAAGGATGGGTTTGCGCTGCTCTTCGGTCAGCACCTTCCCGATGAATGCCTCACCACTTTCGCCGGTGACGGCCGTGCTGATATCGAAATCGCGTTTGCCCATCGCCGGCATGTCCTTCATGTAGAATCCGCCGAAGTAGGTGCCGTGGCGTTCCGGGCAGAAATAGGTATCAGCCTCGATGTTTCCGGCAGTCCAACTGAAATACTCGCTGGCATAGGTCATGTTGGCCACGTTGAACAGCTTTGACTTGCCCTTGCCGCCGCGCTTGAGCTTGTCGCGCTCGTCCATTTCCGGCCAGGTGTTGAAATCACCGAATTTCATTTTCGCGAAATAGGCTTTTTGTTCGGCGTCCAGCGAGTTGTGGACCCGCGCCATGACCTCCGCGCGGCGAATGCTCAGTTCCATGTCCTTTTCGAAGATTCTCCCGGTGTATTGCACCGTGGCCTCCTTGCTGAGACCCGGCCTGCCACCGAGATGCAGCCAGAAGGCCTTGATCATCGGCAGGCGCAGCTTGGCGAGATCTTCAAGTTGCGGGGCCTGCTCTTCGGCCAGAGCGGAGAAGATCCTCTCCTGATCCTCGTTCAGCACATGAAAGACATTGCCCGCCACGCGGTTGAGAAACATCGGGTTGTGTCCCTTTTGCGCGGCGTCGATGTCGCGCATGTATTGGAAGCCGAAGTAGTCGCACACCTTGCCCGGCGGGATGAAGGTGGAGGCACCGAAATCCCCGGTGATGAACGCCAGGCCGCTGAAGGCAATCGTGTGAAGCTGGGCTTTGTCGGACACGGCCTGTTCGATGGAATACTTCTGCGCTGCGGGTTCGCGTCGCGGCCGCCTTTCTCGGGACTCGCCCTTGCGGTCCGGCCGTGGCTCCTGGGACATGAGCGGCGCGACCGCGAGCAGGGTTGATAACATCAGAATGGATTTGGATTTCACGGTTGTTTGCGGGTTTGGTTTTTCTCGCGGCCTTTGGTGCCGGGTTTTTTGACGAGTTCCGGACGGAAAGCGGGATTGGGTGAGGTGGGACGGGGTGCTCCGGTTGCGGCCTGCCATCCGCGCAGCCTGGCCAACAACTCACCGGCACGTGCCCGTTCGGTATCGGTAAGATCTTCTGATTCGCCGGGATCCTTCCGAAGGTGATAGAGTTCGCTCGTTCCGGACTCGAAAAACTCGATGAGTTTCCAATCTCCAATGCGTATGGCGCTGCACGGACCGCTGCCGCCGACGTAACAGGGGAAGTGCCAGAAGACATGGCGCTCCAACTTTGCCGACGGGTCGCGCAGCAGAGGCACAAGGCTCTGTCCGTCCACCGATTCCGTCGGCTTGCGCCCGGCGAGTTCCAGCACGGTGGGATACCAATCCATGCTGAGCATCACCGCATCCGATTTTGACGGCTTGATGCCCGGCCCGCGGATGACCGCGGGGACGCGCAGTCCGCCCTGATAGAGCGTGCCCTTGCCACCACGCAGCGGGGCCACCGTATGGCGCGATCCGCCATTGTCCGAGGTGAAGATGACATAAGTGGTCTCGAGAATGCCGAGCCGCTTGAGGCAGGCCATCACGCGGCCGACATTTGCATCCATGGCTTCGACCGTCGCGGCAAAAGCGGGGTCGCCGTCTCCATGGCGGCGCTGGTATTTCTCCAGCAGAACCGGCTTCGGATCAAAGGGTGCGTGCACATCGTGAAAGGCAAGATAGAGGAAGAACGGTTTTGCCCGCACCGACTCGATCCATTTCAAGGCGGCATCGGTGAGGGCATCGGGCGAGTAGGCGCCGGCGGTATTCCGGTAGGCGTCCTTTTCAAAGCCGAGGTGTTTTGGTTCGGAGAAGACATCGAAGCCCTGGCCGGTGGGTGTGGCCGGCCCGCTGCGGCCGCGACCGAGGTTCCACATGCCGAACATGCCTGTGGCATAGCCTTCGGTGCGCAGGGCTTCCGCAAGGGTGACGGATTCGGTGGGAAGCGCCTCGCGACTCTCCGCGGCAAGGAGCCTGTGATGGAGTGAGCCGGGCGCGTGGCGGGGGTCCACGACGGTATAAACGCCGTGGCGCGGCGGATATTGGCCGGTGAGCAGGCAGGCGCGGGTGGGCGCGCAGTTCGGCGCGCTGGCACAGGCCTCGGTGAACTGCATGCCCTCGCGGGCCAAGCCATCGAGGTTCGGGGTCTCGATGAAACGGTTGCCGGTGAAGGCGGCGTCGTTCCATCCCATGTCATCCGCGAGGATGAGCACGAAACTGGGACGGGTGGCAGCCGTGGCGCATTCTAACAGACATATCAGGTGGAGAAGAATCGTTTTCATGGTTCAACCACCTCGGTTTTCCTTCTGCCGCCCTTTCCGCCCTTACGGGACTCGGGGGCCTTGGCGGGATCATGGGAAGGGTTGGGTATCGGCATCTTCGCCGCTGCTTCGGCGAGACGCGCGCGGAGTTTCATTTCGAGGCGGACGGCATCCTCTTTCCTGTCATCCGTCAGGTCGTTGCGCTCTGAGGGGTCCCTGGCGAGATCGAAGAGCTGCCGCGAGTTGTTCTCATGGTAGAGCACCAGCTTGAGGTTGCCGTCGCGGAGGCTCGATTGCGGGGTGTCGCCCTGATAGTGAGGGAAGTGGAAAAGCAGTGCTGAATCGCGACTGTCGGCGGGCTGGTTGTTACCTAACAGAAGAGGCGTGAGGTCGCCGCCATCGATCTTATCGGGCAGTTTCTCCTTCACCCCGGCCCAGCGGCAGAAAGTGGGGAACCAGTCGTAGCCCACGACCGGCTGGTGGCACCATGAATCCGGAGCAATGCCGGGGCCGCGCACGATGAAGGGCACCCGGATGCCGGCCTCCCACAGGGCGCCCTTGCCGCCGCGGAGTCCGTTTGCCGAACCCTTCCCGCCCTTGCCTCCTCCCCCTCCCCCGCCATTGTCGGCCATGTGGATGACATAGGTGTTTTTCTCAAGACCGAGCGAGGCGATGGCATCAAGCAGGCGTCCCACTCCGGTGTCGAGATCATACGTGATCGCGGCGCGGGCGGGATCGCGGTGGATGCGGCCGGGTGTCTTCGCCTCAAAGCGGGCGAGGCTCGATTTCATCGCGTTCCCGGGAACATGCAACGCGTGATAGGACATCTGCAGGTAAAAGGGCTTCCGGGCCTTTGCGTTCTTTTCCATGAACGCCATGGCACGATCAGTCATGCCGAAGATGTCCACCGGGTTCGGGTCGGTGTGAGGGTCTGCGTCGCGGTTACCCGTGTCTCCATCACTGACGTCGTAGCCGTGGCGCTCCGGGCCGCCTCCTGATAGATGCCATTTCCCGAAATGGGCGGTGGCGTATCCCGCACGCCGGAGCAACTCCCCAATGGTGGTTTCCTCATCGCGGATCGCCTTGCGGGAGTCGCCTTCGATGAGTTTGTGGCCCGTCTCCGGCGGGGCCGCCTTGGTCCACCCGAGCCGGGCGGGTGTCATGCCGGTCTGCAGGCTGATGCGGGTGGGCGAACAGACGGGCGCGGGAGCGTAGCCGTTGCTGAAACGCATGCCCTGGGTGGCGAATTTCGCGAGATTCGGAGTCTCATAATAGTCACTCCGCGATTCCGCCATGTCGGGATGCATGCGCACCGATAGGCCGTTCCAGTCCTGGTCGTCGGCGAGCAGCAGGACGATGTTCGGGCGACCGGAGATGCCGGATGGGGCGGCATGAATGGCGGCCACGAGTGCAAGGAAGGCGGTAATGAATCGTGAAATCATCGGTCTGGTTCTTTGAGCACGGCCCTGCCGGACTCGTGATGGTGGTCGTGGCTGAAGAAGCTGGGGGGAAGCGGATCGGAGGACTGAAGCACGATCCCGATGCTGCGGGGGCCACCATTTCCACGTGGCAATTGCCGGAGAATCATCCGTTCGAGCAGACCGGATTGCGGATCGAACCAAAGTTCGACATCACGGGGGCCACGCTCGTTGGACGACAACCGGGTCGCATGGAGTTTCCACAGGTTACGGTCGGAGCGGTCCAACGATTCGATCTGATAGAAACGCCTGAGTTCCTCGAGTTGCGACCGGAGATCGAGGAACGCGAACTCACCACTCTTGGAGAAAACCCAACCGCCGAAGCGTCCGGGATTGTCACTGACATGCACCGGGCCGCTTCCACGCAGGCTCCAACTTCCGGACGCATCGCACCCCATCACACGGGTGGATCCGTCGGGAAGCTTTTGGCGGAGCACGAATTCACCGGGCCCTCGCAGCCACATGGTGGCACCGTCCAAATGATTTCCGACGGGAAACCGGCCGCGGTCATCCCGGCGTTCGGGAGCGTCGCCGGAACCCGCTTCAAGCACTTCGATCCGGTAAGTCCGGTCATGGCCCGCGTTCTCAGCCTTGATCACCCTGTCCAAGGCCGCAACGGCGGTCGTGGGGAGCAAGGGAAGGATGAGGAGACTTGCCACGATCACCGCGGCCGCCGCCGGAATCCACAAGCGAGTGAAGCGCTTCACTTTCGAGGGCGGCCGTCCCCCCATTTCATCGAAGAACGCGAGCTTGTTTTCGGCGAAGGCTCCCGCTTTCGCCTCTTGCGCCAACATGGCGTGAAGGGACACATGATCGAGAAAGCGGCGGCGGTTGGCGGCGGAGGTGGCGAGAAGCCGGCTGAGTTCGGTTCGCCCGGCCTCATCCTCGAGGCCGTGCAAGACCCGCGGCGCGAGTTCGTCGATGGCGGCCTGGTAGTCGGATTCGCTCATGGTGCCGGACGGGTGAGGGTTTCGGCAATGCAGTCGAGAAGCGCGCGATGGCAGTGTTGGAGGACCTTGTAGACCGCCATCTGCGTGCGCTGCCACATGCGGGCGATCTCCGCCACCGGGTGCTCCTCCTGATAGCGCAACCGGAGCGCGAGCCGCTGGCGTTCGGTGAGATGCTTGAGGCAACCGCGCAGCGCATCGAGCCGTGCGTCGTGGTGCTCTAAGTGCTCTTCGGCCGCGTCGGCGAGCAGGGACAGGGTTTTCTCGTCCATGGGGATCGGCAGCCGCTGCTGTTTCCGCCGCCATTCCATGGCCACGTAGCGGGCGAACCCGATCCCCCAGCCAACGAACGGCCGGCCAGGGTCATAGTCCCCGAATTTCTCCCAGAGACGGCCTGCAAGTTCCTGCAGCAGGTCGTCGGCCGCATGATGGTCGTGCACCAGCGCGACGAGGAACCCATGGAACGCAGGCTGGCTGGCGACAAAAAGCCGGGTGAACTTGAGATGGAGATCTGGAGAGGGATCGGTCACGGGTGCTCATCCGGTATTGTCGTCCGGTGCCGGAAATTAAACCTCGACCATGCAGAAATGTCGCAAGTCCCGATCATTGTGGAGAATCCAACGACCGGGCTTGATCCTTGGCACCCCTCTGGCAGACGTTCGACGGATGAGAATGTTGATCAGCCGAATCGCCGCAGGAATTTGACCGCATCCAAGCCCTGCGAACCGGAACACATTTTCCGGATTCCATTGGAATTCCAGCATAACAGCCGTGTCAGCGTGCGTCACCGGCAAATCCCCGTGACGCACCAATGGCCATGAGTAGAAAAAGAAAAGCGCACCATCCGGAGAAGGTCCAGACGTTCCGCCACGACCCAACTCGCTTGGCCAGAGCGAAGCGGCGGCAATCCCACTCTTTCCACCATTCATTTTCAAACGGTTTCAGAAACCCCGAAAACGCTAATAGGAAAACCGGCATCGCCGCTTGTATAACTTGGAACGAAAAACCCCGCCCGCCGTCAGGCAAGCGGGGTCCGGTCTAGGAGTCGGCGCTTATCAGCCGAGGAACCTGACCGCCGCCCATGTGTAGACGGAGATTCCCAGCAGGATATTGATCGGGAAAGTGATGCCGAGCGAGAGCCCGAAGTAGATGGAAGGATTGGCCTCCGGGATTGCATACCTGAGCACGGCAGGCACCACGATGTAGGAGGCGCTCGCGGAGAGGACCATCAACAGGGCGCCGTCGGCCACCGGGAGGTTCAGCATCATGCCAAGGCCGAGGGCGATCGCCGCATGGACAAAGGGTCCCGCGGAGGCGTAGGCGACCAAGGCGAGCGAGGCCCCCTTGGCCTGTCTGAAGTTCCTTGCCACCATCATGCCCATGTCCAGCAGGAAGAAGGCCAGCATGCCCTTGAAGAGATCGCCCGAGAAGGGTTGCATCATCTGCTTGCCGGATTCGCCGCTGATCAAGCCGACCGCCATGGCCCCGAGCAGCAGGAGATGGGCACCGTCGGTGAACGATTCGTGGAGGATCTTGCCGAGCGGTGGGGCTTGGACCGGCGCGCCCGGGGTGCCGCCTTGACTCTGCCGGTGGCGGATCGAGTTGGCGAGCAGGACCGCCATGATGATGGCAGGTGATTCCATGATCACCATGGCGACGGCCATATGGCCGCCCACCTGCATTCCGCTGCCCTCGAGATACTGCAATGCGGTCACGAAGGTCACCGCACTGACCGAGCCGTAGGAGGCGGCGACGGCAGCGGCGTCGAATTTCGAGACCCGGCTCTTCAGCAGGGTGTAGCCCAGCGCGGGCACGATGAAGGCCATGGCGATGGCTGCTCCGAGGCTCACCGCGATTGACGGGCTGAAGCCCGACTCAGCCATCGCGAAGCCGCCTTTCAGTCCGAGGGCCATCAGCAGGTAGAGCGAAAAGAACTTGGAGATGGCGGGCGGGATTTCCAGGTTTGATCTCAGGGCTCCGGCGAAAACTCCGAAGACAAAGAACAGGATGGCGGGGTCGAGTAGCAGTTGCATGTTGATTGGGTCCGTTTCGCGGGTCATCCTACAGACCGCCGCTCACCTTGGATAATTGATTCTTCAACCATCATCCATAGATAAAATCCTATGAACATCACCTTCCGCCAGATGAGGCTGTTCCTCGCCCTCGCCGACACCGGCAGCGTGAGTGCGGCCGCCAGGACGATGCACGTGACCCAGCCGACCGCGTCGATGCAGTTGCGGGAAATCACCGGCGCGGTGGGGCTTCCGCTCTACGAAGTGATATCGCGCAAGGTCCATCTCACCGAAGCCGGAAATGAACTGGCGCGTACCGTGCGCCGGATGGTCCATGATTGGGAGCTCTTTGAACAGGGGATTGATGCCATGAAGGGCATGGCGCGCGGCAAATTGCGGATAGCGGTGGTGAGCACGGCCAAGTATTTCGTGCCGCGTCTTGTGGGCACGTTCTGCAGGAAACATCCGGGCATCGATATTGCGCTCGAGGTTCTCAACCGCGATGGCGTGGTCAGGCGGCTCAGGGAAAATCTGGATGATCTCTACATCATGTCCATGCCCCCGGGTGACATCGATCTGGAGGACGCGGTGTTCATGAAGAATCCTCTCGTGGTGGTTGCCCCCACCGGCGATCCGCTGACGAAGCGTCGGAAGATCCGGTTGACCGAGATCGCGCGGCACCGGTTCATCCTGCGCGAACCTGGTTCCGGCACCCGGATGGCGGTGACCAAGCACTTCCACAGGAAAGGGTTCAACCCGGACGTGCGGCTTGAACTGGGCAGCAACGAGGCGATCAAGGAAGCGGTTGCCGGCGGCTTGGGACTGGGCGTCATCTCCAACCACGCATTGCATGGCCATGCCAGGGAACACGGCGTCTCGGTTCTGGATGTGGTGGATTTTCCGGTCATTTCGCACTGGCACATCGTCTATCCGAAGGCCAAGCGACTGTCTCCGGTCGCCGGCGCGTTCAAGACGCACTTGCTGGCCAACGCTGCCGGAGCGGTGAGGGGCAAGGAGTGGCAGGCCATCGGGAAATCATGATGGTCCGCGTCATCTTCCGGAAACCGGCCGTGCCCGGCAGGGACCAGTTGTCAATGCGGGTCTTGCCGGGAATTCGCTTTCGGGGTCGAAGCCGTTGACGGAGCGGGTGGCCGGACCGGAGCGTGGTGAAAGGGTGTTGGAGTTTCCGTTGCTAGAGTGATTCGATTTCGATCCACCCATTGACGCGCAACCGCGCTCCGGATTCCTCCGCGCTGGCGAAGAACCGCTTCATCGATTCATGGAGATCCTTCAATTCGGACAACCGGCTTGCGGAATGATCCGGTTCATGGCCAAAGCGCTCCTGCTCGCTATGAAGCTGAATTTCATGGTAGCGGATCTTGCTGTTCACGAGGTCCAGCAAAACCTGTTTGGCATCGGATGGCGCGAAGATGCCGCTGATGAGTTGAAAATGCTGATTGTTTTCTTTGGTCATGGGTTTCACGGGTTGCAGGCAGGGCAATGACGCGCCCCGGCTATTTTGAGGTCATCGGGTCGTGGGAGAACTTTGCTTTGCCTGCACAGCAGGCATTCATGAATTTCGTGGAGGATCATCTCGGTCGGACATCCGCAGCATTCACAAGGCAGGCCGGGGACCAACCTCGTGCGCCCAAAGCCCGGACCATCGCACCAGGGACACAACGTGCGGAGCCTTCGGGCGAGCTTTGCCGCCAGCTGCCGGATGACCCGCATTCGGGCAGGATTGTGGTGGGCTCGCAGATCGGATTCGATCTGAACCCCATGTTCCGGAGATGCATCAGTGGCGCGATTCACGGCCGCTGCCAGGGACCGGTGGTCGCGAATGCCCTTGAAGATCACACCGGGATCCTTGTTGGAAACCGGTCGGACGATCAATCCGTATTCCGGAAATCCGGCTTTGGCTGCAAATCCGAACGCCTCTTCAAGGGTCTTGCACTGGATCATCGCCGTCCGCGTTCTGGTGCTAAGAACAGACTCGGTAAGGGAGAAGCCGAGATCGTCATCCACAAAAACCATGACCTCATGATCACATTGCAGGAAAGGCGATGCCGGATGCGATCCGAACGTTCCCTCGTTGGCCAGGCCTAGGCTGCAGCCCGTCATTTCCATCCCAAGGCGTGCCTTTTTCAGCACGGTTTCCAGTGGTGAGCCCGACCGGGGAACCTCGCCGGAAAACGTCCCGAACTGATCGGTATCGATCTCGGAAGGAACGGCCAGTGCAAGCCCTAGCGCACGTTTCAACGGCCATGCGATCGCACGTTGCTTCTGGTGCATCGTGGCAAGTGATGCGGTGCGGCCGCGGTAAACTGAGGTGGCGGCACGGTGCTGATGATCGGCGGTCACTTGAATGGTTCGGGCGGGATCATTGGAGGGAAAGCGGCAGCGGGATCGGGATTGGTCTTTCGGGGAGTGGATTTCCGGCCTTGGACAGGCGCTCCGCTACCTTACGCGGCGCCATCGGGAAGCCTCCGCTGCGGTCCCCGCACTCCGCCCGGGCTTCCCGATTTCCAGTCCCTTCCACTCTTCTTTGATTCAGAATCCATGCGATCCTGCCAAGCTCCCGCATCCCAGCACCATCACTCAGTTAAGCCCATCAGTGGCCGAACCTCGGGGGGCCAGCTCTGTTCGCTCAGGAATTCGCCAACGCCCTGCCGTGGCGCGATGGAGCATCGAACATCGCGAGGATTCGTTCTCCCGAATAACCGCGGATTCTCCCCTCTCGGACGAGTCTTGCGATTTTCGCGGCCGGCTTGAGCCATCCTCCGCCGGAAGTGATGTAGTGAAACCATCCATTGCGGGACAGCCGGTCGAGTGCGCTGACGGCGTATCCCGGCGGTGGAAGCCTGAGTGGCCCTGGAGTTTTCCGCGGTTCCAACAGCACTCGCAGGTTGCCTCTTGTTTCGACTGCCACCACTTCGAAGTGCCGGCTTGCGGCGGCGGCCAGCGTTTCCACATCGAAGTAGTACAAGTGGGCCTTGAAATACCGGTTGGTGGGCGAGACCGATCCGGACAATATCCACGGCACTTCGACAAACAACCTGCCACCCGGACTCACCAGTTGGTGGAGTCGGCGAAAGACATCACAGGGCGACCGAAGATGTTCGAGAACGTGAAACAGGCTCACCACATCGTGACTCCCTTGCGCCGTGTCCAGGTCGCCGGTTATCACCGGAACACCGTACTGGGTGCGGGCGTATTCGGAGTAGCCGAGGTTGGGTTCGATTCCCTCCGCACGGAATCCGGCGCGGGCTGCCATGGTGACGAATTCACCGCTTCCGGCACCAATGTCCAGCAAGGTGGTCGGCTTGATTCCGTATCCGAGCAGGAAATCCAGCCGCTGGCTTGCCAGATGCGCGGAGCGGAACACATGCTTGGATTTCGGGTATCGGGTTTGCTTGTAATCGATGCGATAATCCTTGGCATAATACTGCTTCAGATCTTCCTCCGAGGGGAGGGGCAACTGCTGGATCAAACCGCAGGAAGCACAAAGGAACACATCCAGCGTGGCACCGGACTTCGAATCGGTATCCGCCACACGCGTATGCTGGAGGCCATCACAAAGGGAACAGTTCATGAGATGAATGGGTTGGGGTTCTTCGCGCCGCATCGGCGCGGGGTTCAATCGGCGGCACCGCCACCGGACCGGGGCATGCTGCGTGCGTCACGCAAGACCAATCGGAAATCCGCCATCCGGCGGATCTGATCGGTAACCGGGCCAATCAACGATCAAGGGTGGCCCTTCGGATTCGAACACCGGGGATTCCGGCGGTCGCTGGTTGGCTCCGCGCAACCGGTTTCCACAGTGATCGTCATCACCGGTCGGAACCGCAAACAAAGGAACATCCGTATCCACGGAAGTGAAATCCTTCACCACATGAAAATGGAAATCCGATCCCTGAGTCGTGGATGAGGACCCATCCGGCGCGTCATGCCACGACTCCATCGGATGCCCGGCGGAAAAGGCATGGGCGTGACCCGCCGTGTCCGGCGTGCGCTCGACACAAACCAACAGCCCGGCCAGAATCCAACCCACAACGATCATCCGGAAAAAACGTACCAACAGGGTTCCGTCCGCTTCCGGGCATATGCCCCGGCGCAATCGAAAGAGCCTGTCTCGTTTACCTGCCATTTCCGGAATGTCGATGGTTCGCGAAGCTAGTCCAAACCCGGCATCCGCCAAGCGGAAAATCCCGGCAAACGGTTCAAGATTCCAAGCATCCCACTGGCGTGTCAGTGGGAGAACCCGGTCACCGTCCCTTCAGGTTTGGGTTTCAACCGATCCGGTTGAGTTCGCGAGCGACGATCATCAGGGTCTCGCGCACGCCAGGGGCGAATCCGCCGTCAGTTTGCACGGCGAGCAGCACCTTGCCTTCGCGGATGAACTCGAGCGGAACGGAACCCGAATAGAGTTTCAGCGTGCCGCTGCCGAAGCCGAGATTGGAGAGCAAGGTTTTGAGCGAGTCGATGGTGGCCATCTCATTCGGGCCCACCCTGGCGATGTTCCTCATGCCGGGCAGGGCGCGCGAGCGTTGCAGGATCTCCTCGCCACTCATCTCGCGATCCACTCCGAAGATGGCACGCAGTTCCAACTGGCGGATGGTGGAAGAGTCCGAATACTCCTCGGTCGCCACGGCGGCGGGAGCGGGAGCGGGAGGCGGAACCGGCGCGGGGCTCGGTGCGGGAGGAGCGGGTTGCGCGGCGGCCGGAGCGGGTGCGAATGCCGATGGCACGACCGGCGCGGGTTCGGGTGGCGGCGGAGTGAACGGTTGGGCCGCCGGGGCGGGTTCCTGCCAGGTCGAAAACGCGGCAATTGCCGCCTGCGTGGCCGGTGAGGCGGCGGGACGCGGGGTTTCCGCCACGGCAAATGGCGAGGCGGGTGCGGCGGCGGGCGCAGGCGCGCCAAACGGTGAGGCCGGAGCGCTCTCAACCGCGAAAGGCGATGCCGGAGCCGCAGCCCCCTCAAACGGCCCTGCCGGCTGCGCCTTGGCCGGAGCCTCAAAGCCAAATCCCTCGGCAGGCTCGGCCAACTGGAACGGTGAATCGACCCGGCGTTTCTCCGGCAGCTTCACGGGACGGCCGAACTCCGCCGGAGCGGGTTGGGCCTCGTCCACAACGGTAAACGGCGACTCCTGCCTGGCGACGGCGGTGAAGGGACTGGCGACCGCCGGCACTTCGGCGGCGGGTTCATGAACCACAGCGAAGGGGGAGTCCGGACGCGCGCCCGGCTGGCTGGGGAAACTGTCGAATATTCCTCGGTTGTTGCTCATGATGGTCAAGGGAAGCGCCGTGCGTTTTCCGCATCAGCGTGGAAAGAAAAGCCCAGACAGCCCCGGAAGTCGAGCCCGGCGGGCAAAAAATTCATGCCTTGCCGCCCGCGTCCAGCAGGCGCTTGAGCCGGTTTTTCATCGAAACCTTGGCCACCGGCGAAAGACGGTCCACGAACAGCACGCCGTTGAGGTGGTCGATCTCATGCTGCAAGGCGCGGGCGAGCAGGCCATCGGTTTCAAGCATCAGCACCGAGCCATCCAGTTGCGGCAGCGTGGCCCGCACCGCCGCCGGGCGTTTCACCTCGGCGCGGATGCCCTGAATGCTCAGGCAACCTTCCATGCCGCTCTCCTTCTCCTCGCTGAATTCCAGCTCCGGATTGATGAAAATCAGCGGCATGATGGATTCCAATTCCGCGTCCTCGCCGTTCACCTTGAGCAGGGAAACGCACTCCGGATCGTGGGAAACATCGATGACCGCCAGCCGCAGATCCTCGCCCACCTGCGGTGCCGCGAGACCAACGCCATTGGCATCGACCATCGTTTCCAACATGTCGGCCACAAGCTGGACCAGTTCGTCGGTCACTTCGGTGACGGGGCGGCATTTCTGACGGAGCACGGGATGGCCGTATTGGACGATTTCGCGGATCATGGAGGACGGCGAGGAGACTAACCGCACCCGCGCCGCAAGGTCAAACCCGGGAAACGCCCGGAATCGGATCGTGCAAAACCACGCGCCATCTGTTTTCATCGCGGTGTGAAGGAAACCCTGTTGCAAAACCCGGTGTTTTCGATGGCGGCCACGCAGTTTGACCAGGTCGCCGATCTCCTCGGCCTCAACGAAGACCTGCGCGAGCGCTGCAAGTGGCCGAAGCGGCTCATCACCGTCACCGTGCCGATCCGGCGCGACGACGGACGCACCGAGGTCTTCATGGGCCACCGCGTGCAGCACCACCTCACGCGCGGGCCGGTCAAGGGTGGCCTGCGTTACCACCCGGCGGTCGATCTCGGGGAAATCACCGCGCTGGCCATGTGGATGACATGGAAGTGCGCGCTGTTAGAACTGCCCTTCGGCGGCGGCAAGGGCGGCATCGCCTGCGATCCGCGGCTCATGTCCGATGGCGAACTCGAACGCCTTACCCGGCGCTTCACCATGGAGATGATCCCGTTCATCGGGCCGGAAATCGATGTGATGGCTCCGGACATGGGCACCAACGAGCAAATCATGGCGTGGATGACCGACACCTACTCCACCCACCACGGCCATCTTGTTCCATCCATCGTCACTGGCAAGCCGCTCAACCTCCAGGGCTCCTGCGGACGCACCCGCGCCACCGGCCATGGCGTGGCCTTCACCGCCACCAACTCGCTGCACAAGCGGGGGCACAAGGTGCACGGAGCCACCGCCGTCGTCCAGGGATTCGGAAACGTCGGTTCCCACACGGTTTACACGCTGGATTCCTATGAGGTGAGAATCACCGGCGTCTCCGATGTGAACGGAGCGATTTGGAACGGCAACGGCCTGCCGGTTTCAAAACTCCGCAAACACGTCGCCAAAACCGGCAGCGTCGCCGGCTTCGCCGAGGCCGAAGCCATCCGTCCCGACGAACTCCTCAACCAACCCTGCGATATTCTCGCTCCCTGCGCGCTCGACCGCGTGATCACCGCAGACAACGCGCCCCACCTCAAATGCCGCATCCTTGCGGAGGGAGCCAACGGTCCGACCACTCCGGAAGCGGATGACATCATCAACCAACGGGGTGACATTTTCGTCATTCCGGATGTGTTATGCAATGCGGGCGGCGTCACCGTTTCCTACTTCGAGTGGGTGCAGAACCTCCAGCACTACGCCTGGACCGAACGCGAGGTGCTGTCCAAGATGGAAGCCATGTTGCAGCACGCCCAGGTCAAGGTCGTCGCCTTCGCCGAAAAACACCGCGTCTCCCAACGCATGGCCGCCCAAGCCATCGCCATCCGCACCGTGGCGGACGCGAAGAGCGCCCGCGGCTTGTTCCCGTGAGACATCAGCAAGGCAGGGACCGACCTCCGGGCGGTCCGGCGAATGCGTCGTGAATGGAATCGACCATGAGTGGCTTGAGAATCCCGCCATAGGCAGACATTCGCCGCCCATTCTCGCGGACCGCCCGGTATCAGGTCGGTCCCTGCCATCACTGGCGTTGTTAGACGAGGGCCCCCTCGGTCACACCCAGGCGTTCAAGCGCCTCGACGCGGCCGAGCACCTCGCCCGCGGGCATTCCGCCAAGCAAATCCTGATAGGCGCGGATCGTGCGGGCGGCGGTGGCGTGGTCCTCATCCAGCAACTCCACACGGAAACGCGAGAGACCGGCCGACCTGAGATTCTGATAGAAACGCGCGCCCGTCTGCGCGCGGCCGTTGAACAGCGTGTTGCGGCAGCCGACATCCGCCTGGAGCCGATGCAGTTGGCCGACACGGTCGCGCAGGTGGACGACATGCTTCTCACAGGGCCGTCCGCAATCCTTGTAGCTGGTGCCCTCGCTGAGGAAGACGCAGAACACGCAATGCTCCATGTGAAACATCGGCATGTGCTGGTGCAGCGTGAGTTCGAACCACTCGGGCGGCGCGGCATGGATCAGATCGAGCACCTGACCGATGTTCAGATCGTAGGAAACCGTGAGCCGGTCGAGTCCGGCGTGTTCCATCAGCAACCGCGCGGTGATCGGGTTGGCGACGTTCAGGGAGAAATCGCCGGTCTTGCGGAGGTCGCTACGATCTTTGTAGTAGTTCAATGAGGCGAGGTTCCTCAGCAGCAGCCCGTCCGGTTCGGCTTTCTCGATGAGCCCGAGGTAGCCGGTCTCCCCCGGCTTGAGGATGCGCGGGGTGGCGAGATGGATGGTGGAGGTTGAAATCCGTGACCTGAAATCCGCGACGGCCTCCTTGTAGCGGCGAGGGTCCTCGAAGTCGCAGTAAACGGTATCGACTCCCGCGTCGATGGCGGCGTGGAGCTGGTCGAAGTTCCGGCAGAGGACGGACAATGATGGAGTGCCGCGTGCCGGGTGATCGGTGAGCGGTGGAAGAAGATCGCGGCGAGTGATGGTGATGGGGTTTGGCGCTTGCAACGCGCCGCCACGCTCAAGTTCCGAGACGAGATCGCGGCGCAGTTGGTTGAGGGCGGAGAGTGGGATGTGGCAAGCGCCTTCGATGCGGTTGTCGAGCGTCGCGAGTTCGTAAGGCGTGTCGCCGAGGCGGCCGAGCTGTGCGGCCAGGGTTTCCGTATCCAGCGGGCGCTTGGCCGCCGGCTGGAGCAGCTCCGCGCTCCGGACGAGATGGTCGCCGCTACGAAGCTCAAGGAGTTCGCCGGGTTTTCCGGAAACGGTTAGATGGAGCGGCGTCTTCTTCTCCGTCGGTCGCGCGTTTTGCCAGAACTTGCGGAGTTCGGACTCCAGCTTGGGATCGGAAGTCTTGTAAACCGTGTGGCCGGGCTTGATGCGGTCGAAGTTGATGCCGCTGTAGGTCTTGTGAAACACCAGCCTGCCGTCCTCGATCTTCCAGATGCGCGCGCCTTGTTCGAGGTCGCGGTTCTCACCGGCGTCGAAGACCACGCCGTCACCGGCGGCCACGGGCGTGCCGGTGCGATTCTTCAGGCGGATCCATCCCGGGCCGCAGGATTCGATTTCACCTAACAGCGGACCGCGTTTCTTGCCGAAGCGGCCGTGAGTGAGATAGGGATGGTCCGTGCCCGCCAGCCAGCCGGTGGAGAGGCCGCGGGAGAAGGTCATTTCAAGCGCGTAACGGTCCGTTGGCGTGACGGGGGATGGCGTCTCTGCCATCGCGGCGTCGAGCGCCTTGCGATAGACACGGGTGACGGCGGTAACGTATTCGGGCGACTTGAGACGGCCCTCGATCTTGAAGGATTTCACGCCGGCTCTCACCAAATCCGGGATCAGATCCACGGCGGCGAGATCCTGCGGGCTGAGCAGGTAGCGCACCTCGCCCAGGTCGCGGGTTTGGCCATCGACGACGATTTCATAGGGCATGCGGCAGGCTTGCGCGCATTCGCCACGGTTGGCGCTGCGGCGGCCGAGCGATTCGCTGGTGAGGCACTGGCCGGAGTAGGCAACGCAAAGCGCGCCATGCACAAAGACCTCCAGTGGGGTGCGCGGTGAGCGAAAGCGTTCGATTTCCCTCACCGAAAGCTCGCGGGCCAGCACGGCGCGTTCGAGCGGAAAGAGCGATTCGACAAAGGCCAGCCCTTCCGGCGAGGTGATCGTCATCTGGGTGGAAGCGTGGAGTTCCACATCGGGTGCGATCACACGCGCCAGCTTCGCCAACCCGAGATCCTGGATGATGAGCGCGTCCACCCGTGCGGCGGCGATCCTGCGGAGCTGCGCTTCGGCGGCCTCCAGTTCGCCGGTGAAGATGAGCGTGTTCATCGCGACGAATCCCTTCACGCCGTGCCGATGCAGGTAATCCATCAGTTCCGGCAGATCCTCATCGGTGAAATTGTCCGCGCGGAGACGGGCGTTGAATTGCGGCAGTCCGAAATAGATTGCATCCGCCCCGGCGGCCACGGCGGCGCGGGCACAATCCCAGTTTCCCGCGGGAGAAAGCAGTTCGGGCTGGATGACGGACGACACGGGCGGGACTCAAGCACGGGAAAACACGCTTGGAAAGCGCGGCGATGGCGGTGCAAGCTCGCCGCCATGCAATCAATGACGGGATTCGGCCGCGGATCGGCGGCGACGGAGGCGTGGCACGCCACGGTGGAAGCAGGGTCGATCAACCGCAAGCAGGCCGAAGTGGTCGTTCAGGCACCGCGCGAACTCACCGAGCTGGAAACCCGCATCCGCAAGACGGTGCTGGCGGTGGTTTCGCGCGGCCGCATCCAGGTTTCCATCAATCTGGAACGGTCCGGCGGAGCGGACGCATCGGTGCAGGTCGATGCGGGGCTGGCGCGGGCGTTTCACGCGGCCTTCGTCGAGTTGGGGAAAGTGGTGGGCACTCCCGTGGAGCCGCAAGCCGCCGACTACCTCCGTCAACCGGGCATCATGAACCTCGGCCTCGGCGAAATCGATGCCGACGAGGCATGGCCGGCCATCGAGCCGGCGCTCAACGACGCGCTCGCCAGTCTCCGCGCGATGCGTGAAACGGAGGGCAATCACCTGAAGGAGGATTTTCTAACAAGATTGGAAGCCCTCGAATCCTTCAAACGAAGGATCGCCACCGACGCCCCGGCCAGACCGGTGAGGCAGCGCGAACTGCTGATGAAACGCCTGCGCGACGCGGGGCTTGATCTCGATCCCGCCGACGAGCGGGTGGTCAAGGAACTCGCGCTGTATGCGGACCGCTGCGACGTGAGCGAGGAAATCACCCGCCTTGAGTCGCACTTCGCCAAGTTCCGCGAATACCTCGATGCGGCCGAACCGCCGGGTCGGGCCTTGGATTTCCTCTGTCAGGAGTTGTTCCGCGAGTTCAACACCATCGGCTCGAAAGCCAACGACGCGGGCATCGCCCAAGTGATCGTCGAGGCCAAGACCGAGTTGGAAAAGATCCGCGAGCAGGTGCAGAACGTGGAGTAGGCGCGTTTGTGAAAACGCGTTGGGAGCGGACGCCGGATTTTCCTGGGAATCGACCTCGCCCTCCGTGCTGTCACCAGCACGCCTATGTAAACCAAAAAGCCGCCCCGGTTTCCCGAGGCGGCTTTGGGATCATGGCGACGGTCACAGACCGGCGCTGAAGATTACTTCTTCTTCGCGGCCTTCTTCGCCTTGGGAGCGGGAGCCTTTTTCGCTTCCTCGATGGCCGCTTGGGCGGCGGCGAGGCGGGCGACAGGCACGCGGTATGGCGAGCAGGACACGTAGTTGAGACCGAGCTTGTGGCAGAACTTCACGGAGTCCGGATCACCGCCGTGTTCGCCGCAGATGCCGAGCTTGATGTTCGGGCGGGTGCTGCGGCCTTTGGCGACGGCGGTTTCCATCAGCTGGCCCACACCGGTGGTGTCGAGCGTGGCGAACGGGTTCTTCTTGAAGATCTCAGCCTCGGTGTAGGGCATGAGGAAGGCTCCCATGTCGTCACGGCTGATGCCGAGGGCGGTCTGGGTGAGGTCGTTGGTGCCGAAGCTGAAGAACTCGGCGCCGCGGGCGATTTCGTCGGCGGTGAGCGCACCGCGCGGGACTTCAATCATGGTGCCGACCTGATAGTCGAACTTCACCTTCTTCTCGGCCATCACCTGTTTGGCGACGTTGTGGACGATCTCGGCCTGGAGGTCGAACTCCTTGGAAAAACCGACGAGCGGGATCATGACTTCGGGTTTCACCGGAATCTTCTTCTTCGCCACGTCAGCGGCGGCTTCGAAGATCGCGCGGGCCTGCATCTCGGTGATTTCCGGATAGGCGATGCCAAGGCGGCAGCCGCGGTGGCCGAGCATCGGGTTGAACTCGTGCAGGTCGTGCACGCGCTGCATGATGCTTTCCACGGTGACGCCGATCTTGCGGGCGAGGTCCATTTGCTGCTCCTTGGAGTGCGGAAGGAACTCGTGAAGCGGCGGGTCGAGCAGGCGGATGGTGGCGGGGAAGCCCTTGAGCTCCTTGAAGATGCCGGTGAAGTCCGCGCGCTGGTAGGGCAGCAGCTTGGCTAGGGCGGCGCGGCGGGCCGACTCGGTGGTGGCGAGGATCATCTCGCGCATCGCGTCGATGCGGTCACCCTCGAAGAACATGTGCTCGGTGCGGGTGAGGCCGATGCCGGTGGCGCCGAAGGCCATGGCGATGCGGGTCTGCTCCGGCGTGTCGGCATTGGTGCGGACGGCGAGTTTGGTCGCCTTCTGGCACCACTCCATGAGCTGGAGGAAGCTCTTGAACTTCTCGGTTTTGCGCGCGGCCTTGTCGTTGCTGACGATGCCGGTGATGATTTCCGAAGGAGCGGTCTTGAGCTGGCCGCCATAGACCACACCCGAAGTGCCGTCGATGGAGAGGAAGTCGCCTTCCTTGAAGGTTTGGCCGGCCACGGTGACGGTCTTCTTCTCGTAGTCGATTTCGATGGCGGAGGCGCCGCAGATGCAGACCTTGCCCATCTGGCGGGCGACGAGCGCGGCGTGCGAGGACACACCGCCCTTGGCGGTGAGGATGCCTTCGGCGGCGATCATGCCGCGGAGGTCTTCCGGCGAGGTTTCGTTTCTCACAAGAAGAACCTTCTCGCCCTTGTCGGCGGCGGATGCGGCGCGGTCGGCGTTCAGATAGATCTTGCCGGAGGCGGCGCCCGGGCCGGCGGGCAGGCCGCTGGCGAGGGCCTTGGCCTTCTTCACCTCGGCGGCATCGAAGATCGGGGCAAGGAGTTGATCGAGCTGGTCGGCCGGATTGCGAAGCACGGCGGTCTGCCAGTCGATGAGTTTCTCCTTGTACATGTCCATGGAGAACTTGAGCGCGGCGGCGGCGGTGCGCTTGCCGTTGCGGGTCTGCAGCATGAACAACTTGCCTTCCTGGATGGTGAACTCGACGTCCTGCACGTCCTTGAAGTGCTTTTCAAGGATCGCGCGGACCTTCATCAGTTCGGCGTAGGACTTCGGCATCACCTTCTTGAGGAGGGCGACGGGCTCGGGCGTGCGCACGCCGGCGACGACGTCCTCGCCCTGGGCGTTGACGAGGAATTCGCCGTAGAACTCATTGACGCCGTTGGCGGGGTTGCGGGTGAAGGCCACGCCGGAACCGGAGGTTTCACCGGTGTTGCCGTAGACCATGGCCTGCACGTTGACGGCGGTGCCCCACTCGGCGGGGATGTTGTATTTGCGGCGATAGACGATCGCGCGGTCGTTCATCCACGAGCTGAACACGGCACCGGCGGCACCGCGGAGCTGGTCCCACGGATTGGTCGGGAAACCTTTGCCGGTGCGCTCCTTGACGAGTGCCTTGAATCGCTTCACCAGCTCCTGCTGGTCTTCGGCGGTGAGATCGGAGTCGATGATGTCCTTGCCGTATTTGTCGTGCTTGAAGCCTTCGATGACGACTTCGAACGGCTCGTGGTCCTCGCCTTCGCGCTTTTGCACGCCGAGAACGACGTCACCATACATCTGGATGAAGCGGCGGTAGCAGTCCCAGGCGAAGCGCTCGTTCTTGGTGGCGGCGGCGAGGGCCTTCACGGTCTCGTCGTTGAGGCCGAGGTTGAGAATGGTGTCCATCATGCCGGGCATTGAGTCGCGGGCACCGGAGCGCACGGCGACGAGCAGCGGCATGCCCTTGGCGTCGCCGAACTTGCAGCCCATGATCTTTTCCATGTTGGCCACACCGGCTTCCATCTGCGCCTGGAGCGAGGCGGGATACGACTTACGATTGGCGTAGTAGTAGGTACAGACCTCGGTGGTGATGGTGAATCCCGGAGGCACTGGCAGGCCGATGCGGGTCATTTCCGCGAGGTTGGCTCCCTTGCCGCCGAGCAGCGCCTTCATCGAGCCGTCACCGTCGGCCTTGCCGGCTCCCCAGGTGTAAACGTATTTGGTCTTGCTGTTAGAGGACTTTTTCGCGGCCTTGGGCGCGCTTTTCTTGGCGGCCGGCTTGGCGGCCTTCTTCTTGGTAGCCATCGTGGTGATAGTGGTGGTGGGGTTGGGCGAATGACCGGAAATTCCGGGGAAAAACGACCCCCGACCGGCGAAACGCGCGGGAAACTAGGCGTTTGCCACGCGGGCTGTCAATCAACCAGTTTCAGGGCCCGTGGCGGGAAGGCCCGGGATCCTCAATGTTCCCCTTCAGACACCGGAATGACTTTCATCAGCGCGCGCTGAAGTCCGGTTTTGAGTGTCCGATTGACGTGAATTCGGACCGCTTCCGGCGGTGTCCTGGCCGCGGCTTGAAACCGCCATGCCTATCTTTCAAACCCACTCGTTCGCCCAACTCCGGCGCCTGTTTCATGTGGGACATGGCGGTTGAAAACCGCCGCCACACTCACCGCAAGCCGCGCAGCAGCAGTTCGGCGTTGGTTTTGGTGGCCTTGAGATTGGTGAGCAGGGTCTCGATGGCGTCGCCGATCGGTTGTCCGGCGAGCTGGCGGCGGAGGTCCACGACCTTGAGGAATTCGTCGGGGTGATAGAGGCGGTCGTCGTTGCGGGTGCCGGACTGCGGGATGTGGATGGCGGGGAAAACCCTGCGCTCGGCGAGTTCGCGGTCGAGGCGGACTTCCATGTTGCCGGTGCCCTTGAACTCCTCGAAGACCACGTCATCGAGACGGCTCTCGGTTTCCACCAGGGCGGTGGCGAGGATGGTGAGCGATCCGCCTTCCTCGACGTTGCGGGCGGTGCCGAAAAACTTGCGGGATTTCTGCAAGGCCACGGGGCTCACACCACCGGAACCAATCGGGCCGCCTTGCATGGCCGAGTTGTGGCCGCGGGCGAGGCGGGTGAGCGAATCAAGCAGCAGAATCACATCCTTGCCCATCTCCACGAGGCGCTTGGCGCGTTCGAGCACGAGATCGGCGACCTGGGCGTGGCGGCGCGGCGATTCGTCGAAGGTCGAGGCAAACACGCGGGCCCCGACGGTTTCCTCGAAGTCGGTGACCTCCTCGGGGCGCTCGTCGAGCAGCAGGATGACGAGTTCCGCGTCCGGGTGGTTCTTGCGGATGGCGCGGGCGATTTGCTTGAGCAGGATGGTTTTGCCGCCGCGAGGCGGGGCGACGATCAGGCCGCGCTGGCCCATGCCGAGCGGGGCGACGAGGTCGATCACGCGCACGCCGAGAAAATCGTTGCCCTCGCCTTCCAGATGGATGCGCTGGTCGGGAAACAGCGGCGTGAGCTTGTCGAACTCGGTGGGTGTCCGGTAATCGGCAAGCGGAATGCCCTCGACCTCGATGATTTCCAAGGCCGTGAGGTATTTGTCCCGCTCGCGGGGCGCGCGGACGCGGACCTTGATCGACTGGCCGACGCGCAGGCCGTGATCGCGCAGCATGTTGCTGCCTAGGTGGATGTCATCCGGTCCGGGGCGGAAGCTGCGCTGCGGGTCGCGCAGCATCGCGAAGTTGTCCTTGGTCTGCTCGATCACGCCCTCGCAAACCAGTCCGGTGCCTTCGTGGCTGAAGAACGCGAGCAGTTCGTAAACGAGCTGGGCTTTCGGGATGCCGCCCTGGATGCGCGCGGGCACGGCCTCGGCCATGGCCTGGAGTTCGGCCAGCGGCTTGAGGCGAAACTGGTTGATATCGATGGAAACCGGCACGGCGGCGGGTGCGGCCACGGCGGCTCCGGAGGATTCGTTTTCAGACGGGGAATTCATGAGAAATGCTTGGGCGAAACGGCGGACTTGGGAGCGGATGACGGATGGCGGGCCTTCGTTCCAGATCACCACATCCGCCTTTGCCATCTTCTCCTGAACCGGAAGCTGGGCGGCGAGGATGGACTCGATGAGGGAATCCTC
>Ga0315904_10001602_pt1 | contig 36059 bp, 30 predicted proteins | sample LakEriMetagenome_6_FD_203529 | JGI IMG/M metagenome (GOLD analysis project Ga0315904, IMG submission 203529) | Freshwater fungal communities from buoy surface, Lake Erie, Ohio, United States - Buoy 12 MA120 | ecosystem: Environmental > Aquatic > Freshwater > Lake | place: USA: Lake Erie, Ohio...
CCCCGGTGCGGCGGATTCTCGTCGAGGGGGGCCGCGTCCGCGGCGTGGAGACCGCCGCCGGCGAGACGATCCGGGCCGGTGCGGTCGTCAGCAACTCCGACAGCGTGCGGACGCACCGCGAACTGGTCGACGGGCAGCCGAGCCGGCGGTTCCTCGGCCGCCGCAAGTACGAGCCGGCCTGTTCGGGCGTGGTGCTCTACCTCGGCCTCGACAAGCGGTACGAGCAGCTGATCCACCACAACTTCGTCTTCTCGCGGGATCCCCACGAGGAGTTCGAGGCGATCTACCACCGCGGTGAGCCCGCCCCGGATCCCACCTGCTACGTCTGCGCCCCGGCGGTCACCGAGCCCGAGGTCGCCATTCCCGGTGGCGAGGCCCTCTACGTGCTCGTCCACACGCCCTACCTGCGGCCGCACCACGATTGGTCGAAGATGCTGCCGCAGTATCGCCAGACGATCATCCGCAAGCTCGAGGAGACCGCCGGCATGAAGGATCTCGAGCGGCATATCGTCTTCGAACGCGCGCTCACCCCGCAGGACATCAACGATCGCTACCACGTCCTCGACGGCGCGATCTACGGGCTGGCGAGCCACGGCAAGTATCTCGGCGCCTTCAAGCCGGCCAATCGCTCGCCCGACGTGGAGGGCCTGTACCTGGCCGGCGGATCGGCCCATCCGGGGCCGGGCATGCCGATGGTGATGATGTCGGGCTGGATCGCGGCCGATTGCGTCGACCAGGACAAGATCGTCGCCCAGTCCGGGCCCTCCGCCCGGGCCGCCGTGGCGGTGTGACGCCATCGCCGCGGCCAGGCCACCAGGGGGCGGATGTGACGCAGGCCGGATTCGGAGCCGGCGGTGGCCTGCTCATCGCCGGCGGACTTTGTCAACATCGGGCTCCCTGACGATGGAGGATCCTGTGGCGGAGACAAAGTTCACCGGCTCTTGCGCGGGCCCCCGACCGGCTCCGCCGCACGCATCCAGACCGCGAAAGAGACCGTAGGCATGCTCACCGTCGACCGCGATCAGCACGAGCCGCGAGCGGGAGAGGAACTGCCCCCTTTCTCGCGGCCGATTCACGGCTGGTTCATGTGGTACGTGCGGCGGTACCTGAAGCGCCATTTTCATGCTGTGCGGCTGCTAGCAGGGCAGGGCGGGGTGGCCGACAGGCCGGCGCTGGCCGGAGAGCCGGTCGTCTTCTACTCCAATCATCCGGGCTGGTGGGATCCGCTCACGTTCCTGTTCGTGGGAGAGGCGCTGTTTCCCGACCGCATGGTCTACGGGCCGATCGATGCCGCGGCGCTGGGGAAATACAAGTTTCTGGAACGGATCGGATTCCTCGGCATCGAGCCGGGCACGTGGCGCGGGTCGGCGCGGTTCTTGCGGATGGCCCGCGCTGCGGCGCGGCGGACCGACGTGATCTTCTGGATCACCGCCCAGGGGCAGTTCACCGATCCGCGGGTGAGACCGCTCATGCTGCGGCCCGGCGTCGGCCACGCCGTGGCCGCCATGCACCGGGGGCTCGTCGTGCCGCTGGCCGTCGAGTATCCGTTCTGGAACGAGCGCTGCCCTGAGACGGTCGTGGCCTTCGGTCCCGCGATCCGCGTCGCCGATGCGCCGGGCCGGTCGCCCGACGAGTGGACGGCCGTCCTCGAGCGGGCGCTCGAGGCCACGCAGGACCGGCTCGCGGCGGCCGCGCTGGCCCGCGATCCCGCGGCCTTCAGCACGCTGCTTTCCGGCCGCGTCGGCGTCGGCCCCGCCTACGACACGATCCGCCGGGCCAAGGCCTGGCTGCGGGGTGAGCGGTTCGACGCCTCGCACGGCGGCGAGGCCCGGGCTGGGGAGGGGCTGCGATGAGTTCCGTCGTGATCGGCATCCTGGTCGGGGCGGGCCTGGCGCTGGCGGCCCTGCCCGTGGTGCTCACGCTGGCCAATCTGCGGGTCTTCGCCCCGCCGCCTCCGCCGCCGGCTGGAGTCCCGCCGCAGGTGTCGGTGCTCGTGCCGGCCCGCAACGAGGCGGCCGCCATCGGCCGGCTGTGCCGTGACGTGCTGGCGAGCGAAGGCGTCGAGCTGGAACTGGTGATCCTCGACGATGCGAGCGACGACGGCACGGCGGCCATCGTGCGGGAGATCGCGGCGGCGGATCCCCGCGTACGGCTCGTATCCGGGAAGCCGCTGCCGGCCGGCTGGTGCGGCAAGCAGCATGCCTGCTGGCAGCTCGCCCAGGCCGCGCGGCACGACACGTGGGTGTTTCTCGACGTCGACGTGTCCCCCACGACCGACGCCGTGGCGCGGGCCGTGGCGTTTCTCGACGCCTCTGGTGCGGCTCTCGGGAGCGGCTTTCCGCGGCAGCGGACCACGTGCCTGCTCGACTGGCTGCTGCTGCCCCTGATTCACTTCATTCTCCTCGGCTTTCTGCCGCTGGCCCGCAGCCGGCGGGACAACGCGGCCGGCATGGCGGCCGGCTGCGGCCAGTTCTTCGTCACGCGGCGGTCCGCCTACGAGCGGGCGGGGGGCCACGCGGCCATCAGGGCCTCGCTCCACGACGGCGTGAAACTGCCGCGGGCCTACCGCCGTGCAGGCCTGAAGACCGACATTTTCGACGCCACCGGCGTCGCGTCATGCCGGATGTACGAGCGCAGCGCCGACGTCTGGCGCGGGCTTTCCAAGAACGCCACCGAGGGGATCGGCGGCCCGGCCACGATCGTGCCGTTCACACTCCTGCTGGCTGGCGGCCAGATCCTCCCGGTCGTGCTCGTGGCGGTTGGACTCGCCACCGGCTGGCGGGACTGGCCCGCGTGGGCGGCCCCCGTTGCGGTCGCCGCCGCCGGGCTCACCTGGCTGCCGCGATTCTTGGAGGCGGCCCGCTTCCGTCAGAGCGTTACCAGCGCCATCGCCCATCCACTGGGCGTCGCGGTGTTCCTCGCCATCCAGTGGACGGCGCTGGCGAGGAAACTACTCGGCCTGCGCACGTCATGGCGCGGCCGCAGTCTGGTGCCCCAGTAGGGCGTCACCCGCAAATCTCGCACCGCCGCTGCAGGCAGCCGGTTGCGAACGTTGTTTTGCAGATCACTTGCATCGGGAATCGCTCTCAAGAAGCCCCGGGTGGCAACCCGGGGACACCGGGTACGAAAACCACCCCGCCATCCATGCCGGATGACGGCAGGCACATCTCCGGTTCAAACCCGCATCGCATGGCACGCGGGAAGGCATGCCACCCGGAGTCCCCCGGCTCCCGCCGGGGGCTTTTTGTGGGCGGCGCGCCAAGAAGCCCCGGGTGGCAACCCGGGGACACCGGGTACGAAAACCACCCCGCCATCCATGCCGGATGACGGCAGGCACATCTCCGGTTCAAACCCGCATCTCATGGCACGCGGGAAGGCATGCCACCCGGAGTCCCCCGGCTCCCGCCGGGGGCTTTTTGTGGGCGGCGCGCCAAGAAGCCCCGGGTGGCAACCCGGTCGCGCGATGTGCGAGTTCCGCCCGCCGCACGAGTGTGGGTGCGTCAGTCCGGCGCCTGCACGGCCTGGCGGTCCGCACGGCAGGCGAGCAGAAAATGCACGGCCGGGTCGATCTCGAAAGCGAAGCTGCGCACGCTGCCATCGCACATCGCCACCATGAACATGCCCGGATGCGGGCCCCCGAAGGCACCCTCTCTGCCGGCGGCCATGACCGTGGGGTCGCTTTCCGGCGGCCGGTGGCCGCCGCGGAGGGTATCGGGCGAGTCGCCGACGTAGGCACACAGGCTGTAGCCCGATACTCCACCCGTCGCGTACGCGGTGCGTGGCACGTACTTTTCGGCGCAGAGATAGGTGTTCGACGCGCCGTCGCGGATTGCGGCTAGGGGTAGCGTGCTGCCCGCGAAGATCACGCCGCCGGTGGGTACCGAGACGGTGCCCGAGAGTACGGGCTGAGTGGCGTTCAAGATGCCGGATACAACCGCCCAACCTTCTCCGGTCGTCGGCAGCGTCGATACCGCGGCCTGCCAGCCGAAGACCGTGGTCCGGGGCGCCGTCGTGGTCGATGACGCCCAGGCGCCGCGATTGCCTGCGTAATCGGTCATCACGACGCCGCCCGTACCGACGGAGGAGCCCCGGCGGGACGGACAGGCGAATGCCGGCACCGGCGTGGTCGTATTCACGGAGTCGTAGATCGCCTGCGCTTCCATGAAGGGCAGCAGGACGTAGCACCAACCGCCAGGCTGTCTCCAGTCGCTCCCTCCGCCGGCCTGCGGCAGCGAGTTCCCGTCCCAGCCGCCGGTGGGATAATGCCCGATCAGCGACTTGTGCGCCTCCGTCGCAACGGCCAGTTGTTTCAGGTTATTCCCGCACTGGCCGCGACGCGCCGCCTCCCGTGCCGCCTGCACGCCGGGCACCAGGAGCGCCAGCATCACGGCGATGATGGCGATGACGACGAGCAGTTCGACGAGCGTGAAAGCGGCAGGCCGGCCGCAGGGGTGCCAGCGGCCGCTCCGGACCGCATGGCCCGTAGTCGCAGGTGCGTCGGATCGGGAAGCAGGAGTTTGAATCTCGCGGCGCATGCGAAAGCCTCCGGTGATGGTGAACGGATCGGCCCTGCACGCCCGATCGCAGGGGATTCCAAGTGTCACGAACAGGCAGCCGTTTGGGAGCGAATCGGACAGGGGTGGTCGGCACGCAATCCAACCGAACCGCAGTCTAGCAGACTGTGGAACAAGTCTGCCCGAGCAGGATGCGAGGAGTGCCGACCGTGGAAACCCGCGGCGTTGCCTCGGCTGCGCCGAGGTCTGCGAACCCACCGGTCGGCCACGTGGACAAAGGCCCTGGAGGCAATCCTGTTCGGCACGACGGTTGCGATTTCTCCCTCTCCCTCTGGGCCCTCTGGGAGAGGGCCGGGGTGAGGGCGCAGGGAATATGCGCCGCTTCGTCAGCACCCTCACCCGGCCTGCGGCCGGCCTCTCCCCGAGGGAGAGGCCGCGGCACGAGCGTTCACAGGCAGGGTGCCGGGAGGGGCTGCCCGTGCCCTGAGAGCCGGCATAGATGCCCAGCGGAGGCCATGGATGCCGCAGCGCAGGCATCTTCGAGCGAACGCAGCCCAGGATGGGCGCAGTGAGCGTCCGGCGACGGGGCACGGGCAGCCCCGACCCTCCCAAGACGTGGCGAGCACCTCCGGCAACCCTCGTGTCGATCGGGATTGCCAGGGAGGGCTTTGTCCACGGACAGCGAGTGGCGAGGTGGCGTCTTCGGCTACGCCTGTCGGCCCCGGCAGGCCGCCCGCCGGGCGGTCGTCACGCGCCACCGGGCCTCCTCGGGCGCTGCGGCGACCGCCGTCAGGTGGCCCATCTTCCGGCCGGGCCGGGGTTCGGTCTTGCCGTAGAGGTGCAGCCGCACGCCGGGCACGGCCAGGGCCGCCGCCCAGTCGGGCTCGCCACCGGCGTTGGTGCCGTCGGAAAACCAGCAGTCGCCGAGCAGGTTCGCCATCGCCGCCGGCGCCAGCTGCCGCGTCGAGCCCAGCGGCAGCCCGCACACGGCCCGCACCTGCTGCTCGAACTGGCTCGTCTCGCAGGCCTCGATCGTGAGGTGGCCGGAGTTGTGCGTCCGCGGGGCGATCTCGTTGACGAGCACACGGCCGTCCTTGGTCACGAAGAACTCCACGCAGGCCACGCCCACCACGCCGAGGGCGGTGAGAATCCGTTCCGTGGTTCCGGTGGCCGCCGCCAGCACGTCGTCCGGCAGGCCGGCGGGCACGCTCGAGACGTCGAGGATGTGATGGGCATGAGCGTTGCGTGCCGGCGCGAAGGTGGCGACGGCGCCGTCGAGGCCGCGGGCCGCGACGACGGAAATCTCGCAGTCGAAGTCGATCCAGCTCTCGAGCACCAGTTCCCGCGGGCCGTCGGGTCCGGCGCCGAGCGTGGCCCAGGCCGGATCGACGTCGGCGGCCGTGGCGAGCTTGGCCTGCCCCTTGCCGTCATAGCCGAAGGCGGCCGTCTTCAGCACCGCCGGCAGGCCGAGGTCGCGAACGGCAGCCTGCAGGTCGTCGGGCGAACGCACGATGCGATGGGCCGCGCAGGCGAATCCATGGGCCACGAGAAAGGCCTTCTCGCGGGCCCGGTCCTGCGTCGTGAACAGCACGTCGGGATGCGGCCGCACCGGCACGACCGCCGCCAGCGCCCGGCCGGCGGCCGCGGGCACGTTCTCGAACTCGAACGTCACGACGTCGAGTTTGGCCGCGGCTCGGGCCAGAAACGCCGCATCGGCGTAGTCGCCGACGTGCACGCGATCGCAGACGCGGGCCGCGGGGCAATCGGCCACGTCGGAGATCGCCTCGACCCGATAGCCCATCCGCTTGGCGGCGGCGGCGAACATGCCGCCCAACTGGCCTCCGCCGAGGATGCCGAGCGTGGAACCGGGCAGGATCGGGCTGGCCGAGGCAGGCACGGTCACCGCTCCGACGGCCGTTCAGACCAGGCGGTCGATTCGCCGTCGAGGTTCTCGGCGAGGACACGGGCCGTCTGTTCCGTGCGATAGGCCACGAGCCTCTGCCGCAGCGCGGCATCCTCCAAGGCGAGGATCGAAATCGCCAGCAGCGCCGCGTTGGCGGCGCCGGCGGGGCCGATCGCCAGGGTGCCGACGGGCACGCCGGCAGGCATCTGCACGATCGAGAGCAGCGAGTCCACGCCGTGGAGCATCGCCGACTCGACGGGCACGCCGAGCACGGGGAGGTGCGTGTGGGCGGCGAGCATGCCGGGGAGGTGGGCCGCGCCGCCGGCGCCGGCGATGATCACCTTGAGGCCGCGGTCGGCCGCTGTGCGGGCGTAGTCGGCGAGTTTGACGGGCGTGCGGTGGGCGGAAACCACCTCGCACGCATGCGGCACCCCGAACTGCTCGAGGATCTGGGCCGCCCGCTGGAGCGTCGGCCAGTCGGAGCGGCTGCCCATGACGACGCCGACGAGCGGGGCGGGGGAGGCGGGCACGGCTGCGTCCTGCGGGGATCCGTCGCGGCGAGCGGGAACCGATCCGGCCGCGGCGGCAGAGCGTCATCTTGCTCCGCCCCCGGCGGCGTTGCAAGGTTGTCGGCATGGCCCGCACGCTTCCCGACATCCTGCGCTGTGATTGGCCGGTGGAGGAGGCGACTCCGCCGCCGGCGACGGTCCAGGCGCTGGAGCGGGCCGCGGCGATCCTGCGGCACGGCGGGCTCGTCGCGATGCCGACCGAAACCGTCTACGGGCTGGCGGCTGACGCACTCGACGCGGAGGCGGTGGCAGGCATCTTTCGCGCCAAGGGACGGCCCGCCTCGAATCCGCTGATCGTCCACGTGTCCGACGCCTCCATGGCCCGCTCGTTGGCGGCGTCGTGGCCCGCCGCCGCCGCCGCGATCGCCGCCCGGCTCTGGCCCGGGCCGGTGACGGTCGTCGTGCCGCGCGGACCGCGGGTTCCTGACATCGTCACGGCGGGCGGGCCGACCGTCGCCCTGCGGTGTCCCGACCACCGGCTCGCCCGGCGGCTGATCGAGCTGGCACGCACGCCCCTCGCGGCCCCCAGCGCCAACCGGTCGGAGGCGGTGTCGCCCACCACCGCCCATCACGTGCTCGCCGGCCTCCGCGACAAGGTCTCACTGATCCTCGACGGCGGCCCGTGTGGGCAGGGCATCGAGTCGACCGTCGTCGACTGCACGACCGTGCCGCCGCGGATCCTCCGGCCGGGGCCGCTGTCACGTGCGGCCCTCGAGGCGGTCATTGGCGGCCCCGTGGAGTGGCCCGCTGTGACGGGCCCGGGTTCGGACGACGCCGTGCGCTCACCCGGCCGGCAGCCGCGGCACTACGCGCCGCATACACCGCTGGAACTCTCCATCGAAGCGGCCCGCCGCGCGGCCGAGCTGCTTGACGCCGGGAGTCGCGTGGGCCTGGTGACGATGGCCGTCGACGACCCGGCGACGCGGGCGATCGCGTCGCGTCGCGAGCTCGTCGTCGTGCCGATGCCGGACGATCCGGCGGCGTATGCCCGCATGCTGTATGCGACGCTCCACGCCCTCGATCAGCGGGCGCTCGATCGGATCGTCGTCACCGCGCCGCCCGACACCGAAGCCTGGACGGCGATCCGCGACCGCCTGCTCCGCGCCGCGACGGCCGATCGGTCGCGAGCTGTGGAATAGTGGGTCACCAGGGCTGGCCGTGCTCGGGGCCATCGAAAAAGGTCCCCGCGTGCGTCCCTTGGGCTGGAGCGGTTCCGGCAACCGTGGAGCGGCTCCCGGACACATTGGGAGACGGAGGCGGGCGTGCCGGGGCCGCGTCAGGCCTTGGCCCACTTGGCCAGTTTGCGGTCGAGCGTCGACCGCTCGATCCCGAGCATCGCGGCCGCTTTCGTCTTGTTGCCGCCGACGGCCTCCAGCGTCGCCAGCACATGGCGATGCTCCACTTCGTCGATCGTGGCGGGCACGAAGGCCGCGGCCCGGCCGACCGCCTGTCGGCCGGTCTCGCCCGGTGCGGCGAGATGGCTGAGCGCCATGTCGTGGACGTCGATCCATTCGTTCTGGGCCAGCACGACCGCCCGCTCGACGCAGTTGCGCAGTTCGCGGATGTTGCCCGGCCAGTGGTAGGCCCGCATCGCCTGCAATGCCGCGGGCGTGTAGCCGCTGATCCGCCGACCGGTCTCGGCGGCGAAGCGCTGCAAAAAGTGCTGTGCGATCACCTCCACGTCCTCCGGCCGGTGCCGCAGCGGCGGCACCAGGATCTCCACGACCTTGAGGCGGAAATACAGGTCACGGCGAAACTCTCCCGCCGTCACCGCATCCTCGAGATTCCGGTTCGTGGCCGCCACGACCCGCACGTCCACCTGCACACGGGCGCTGCCGCCGACCCGCTCGAAGGGATGCCCCTCGAGCACGCGGAGAAACTTGGCCTGGATGCTGGGGCTCATCTCGCCGATCTCGTCGAGCATCAGCGTGCCCTTGTGGGCAGACTCGAACTTGCCGAACTTCCGCTCCGTCGCCCCGGTGAAGGCGCCCTTTTCGTGGCCGAAGAGTTCGCTCTCCAGGAGCGTCTCCGAAAGGGCGGCGCAGTTGAGGCACACGAAGGGGCCGCCCCGGCGGTCACTCGACTCGTGGATCGCCCGGGCGACGAGCTCCTTGCCGACGCCGCTCTCGCCGCGGATGAGCACGGTGGCCTTCGTGACGGCCACACGCTGCAGTTGTCCCACGATCGCCTGCAGGGCGGGACTCGCCACCACCATGGGCGCGTCCTCGCCGAGCCGCCGTCGCAGCCGCTCGTTTTCGTCGGCGGTGTTGGCGAGCTTCGTCGACAGAGCCTCGCGGGCGGAAACGTTCTCCAGCGCCACGCCGAGGGCGTCGCACACGGCCATGACGAACTCGAGATCCTCCGGTGTGCTTTCACGGTCGTGCGCCAGCACCTCGAGGTGGAGGACGCCGACGACAATTCCCCGCGCGCGAATCGGAGCCGAGATCGTTCCCGACGGATCGTCTGGTGACCGCTTCGCATCGGGGCGCGCCGTGGCCAGCAGCGCCTCGTCGGCCGCGATCACGGCCGCCGCCACGCCGGCGGGCGTGCCGCCGACCGGCCAGGGATCGGGAACCGATGCCATCGCCACCAGGGCCTCGGCAGGTGCCGCGGACGGCCCCCGCGCATGCGACAGGTCGCCGACGAGCGGGGGCAGGAGCACGACGCCACGTGCGGCGCCGACGCCATGGATCGCGGACTCCAACGCGAGCTTGGCCATCGCCTTGAGGTCGTCGGACCGGCCGAGCGCGAAGGCCAGCCGGCAGAGTTCCGCCGCCGCCCGCCCCACCCGAGGCACGCTCTCCGCCGCCTCACGCATGTTCTCCAGAAGACGGCTCCGGGCCCGCCGGTGCGTGATCGACGCCTGCCAGGCCTGCATCTCGGCCGACAGCGGCGCCGGACCGGTGCCGACGAGCGTCAGATTGGGGTCGGTGGGCGGTTCACCCTCGCAATACGTGACCTCCGTGAGGCCGATGGCGATCACGTCTCCCGGCGTCAGGATCCGCTCCGCGGTGATCACCTGCCCGCCCACGAGCGTGCCGTTGCGGCTCCCCAGGTCGCGGATCGACCATCCCTGGCCCGTCGGGAAGATCTCGGCATGCATCCGACTCGCCCGCTCGTCGTTGATGACGATGCCGTTGGTGGTCGCCCGCCCCAGGGCAATGGCGGCCCCGTCTGCGAGCCTCGTCACGCTGCGGCCGCAGACGGGGTCCCGAACGATCAAATATGCAGCAATGGTTCGGTCTCTCGCCAACGTTCACCACGACTCCGGGTAGCTCGGGCGTCCCCGCCGGCCCAGCCGTTCATGATCATGCACCAGCCCAGCCCGTTTGGCGATAGGCCGGATCCCCGAAAAACCGCACGGATCGGGGTCTGAATCGGGTTTGCCGGAAATTCCCAGCCGATCTACCATTGCGACTGTGCACGGACCGACACGTCCACGGCCCGACCGTTCCCCAGATTCCCGACCGCACTCGGAGAGCCTGACATGACGCCCTATTCCCACGCTCTGCGGCTCCGACGGCTCGGCCTGTGCCGCGTTGTTGCCTACGCCTGCCTGACGGTTCTCGTCACCGGCATGATCGCGGGACGAGCCGCCGCACAGTTCGGCGGCGGATTCGGCGGTCGCGGCGGCGGCTTCGGCTTCGGGGCTGTGGGTGGCATCTCGATCGACGCCACCGGCATCATCCGCTCCATGGAAGCCGGCGCCGTCGAGGCCCTTGCCCAGGAACGCCGCGCCGCGCTGTCCGACGCTACGTTGCCGGTGAAGCCCGGTGAGTTGCGCAAGGTGTCGCTCGCCAAGATCATCACCGCCGTCGCCGACAGAGCTGCCAAGAACCAGCCGCTGCCGGTCGACCTGCTCCTGCTCGGCGGCCTGGAACGAGTCACGCATGTGTTCGTCGATCCCGACGGCCGCGACATCGTGCTCGCCGGCCCCGGCGACAAGCCGATCGTGGATGCCACGGGCAACTTCGTCGCCGCCGGCAGCGGCCGGCCGCTGCTGCTCCTGGAGGATCTGATCGTGGCGCTGCGATCGATCGAGCAGGCGCGGGCGGGCGGCATCCAATGCTCGATCGACCCCACGCCCGAGGGCATCGCCCGCCTGCAGAAGTTTCTGGCAGCGCAAAAAACGATGGGTCCCGCTCCGCAGGCTGTTTTTCGCGGCATGGAGGAGGCGCTCGGTCCGCAGCAGGTCCGCGTCGGCGGCGTGCCCGCCGACAGCCGCTTCGCCCGCGTGCTCGTCGCGGCCGACTACCGCATGAAGCGGATCGGCATGGGCCTGGAGCCGTCCGGCGTCAAGGAATTGCCGAGCTATCTGGCGATGGTGCCCGCCGGCGGCAGGGCCGCATCCCTGCCGCGATTCTGGCTGGAGGCCGAATACGATCCGATCGCCCGCGATGCCGACGAACTCGCGTGGCGGCTCTCGGGACGGCGCATGAAATGCCTCACGGAGACCGACCTCGCCGCCAAGGAAGGGATGCAACGTGGCGCCGGCGCCGCAGATGCGGTCGCGGAGAAGTGGTGCGCGGCGATGACCAAGCACTATGACACCCTGGTGACCAAGCAGCCGGTGTTCGGCGAACTCGTGAATTGCGTCGACCTGGCCGTCGTGGCAGCCCTCATCAAGGGCCGGCAATTGGACGGCCGGGCGGGCCTCGACCTCGGCCCGCTGGTGGATGCCGAAAAACTGCCGCTGCCCCGTTACGACGCGCCGGCCACGGTGCCCACGGTCGCATCGGGCATCAAGAAGGGCACGACGTGGGTGCTCAGCGCCTCCGGTGGCGTTCAATTCCAGCCCTGGGCGTTTGCGGCCAATTCCGCCGCCGCAGCAGACCTCGCCGCCACGCGGACCGCGGCCCTCACCGCCCGTCCCGCAACGGCCCCGCTGGCATGGGACTGATCGGCGCGGCCCACGCGATGTGAGCAAGGCCGGCGGCAACCGCGGGGAAGTGGGCATCGACCCAGCCCACCGCCGCAACTTCGGACACGCCGCCGACGGGCGGGGGCACGCTCTTGGCGAGCAGCAGTCCAGCGGCCGCGGCAGCGGCGACGACCGCGGCTATTGAGTCGCTCGTCACTTGCCAGCCCGCGGGCAGGGGCACGTCGCCCCGGCGCATCCAAACGGGGACGTCGAGCACTCCCCGCGTGGCCTGGGGGGCATCGACCAGCGGCAGCGCCAGCGCCTCGGCCACGACCCGGGCCGTGATTCCCAGGGCCTCGATCGCCCGCCAATGCATCGCCTCGGCCGCCTGCGGCGCGGCGACATCGATGGCCCGCAGGGCGTCCACGACAGGTCCGCCGCCGACGACGACCGTGCAGCGCCGTGGCGCGGCGGCCAGCAGCTCGGCGATCAGCTCCGCCCAGCGTGGACGGGCGAGCAGGCTGCCGCCGACCTTCACCACGAGCGGGCCGGCAGACGGATCCGTCGCGTTCCCCCGGAGCATGCCATGCAGCCAACGGTCGCTCATCACAAGGCTCCCCGGGCGATCAGCGCCAGCGCATGGGCCGGGGCGACCCGCGAGACCTCCGCGCCGAGCTGCTCGGCCAGCGCGACCCGCTCGACCGGCCAGGCCGTGCGGTCGAGGGCCCATCGCGCCAGCGGCATGCCGTGGCCCGAGAGCACGACCGTGCGCGGCCGCCACCCGCAGCCGGCCGCCACCCGGCCCAGGGCCCGGGCCACGAGCCGGGCCTGCGTCGCGGCGCACCGCTCCGCGGCCCCGCGGGCCTCTTCGGGCGACAGCGATTCCGGGTCCAGCAGCATCGACCGCGCCATCCGCACCCGTGCCGCCGCGCGGGTGGCCGGCCCGCCATCGGCCGTGTCGCTGGCTTCTTTCTCCTCCGGCAACTCGCCGAGCAGCAGCCAGGCATCCCGAGAGTCGGCGAATCGCTCGCTGGACACCGGCCGGCGCAGGCCGCCGTGGGGCAGGGAACGGACGAGCGTCGCGACGGGCGTCCGCTCGATGCCCGTGTAGACGAGTTCACCGGTCCGCATCCGGCCGGGATCGTCTGTCGCCAGCGGCGCCGGCCCCGCCGGTCCCAGCGGCACGATGTCGGTCGTGGTCGATCCGACGTCGACGAGAAAACCCGGAGCCCCGCCCGTCGCTGCCGCGGCGAGCCGCGCCAGGGCGTGCCAGTTGGCTGCCGCCGCCGCGAGCGGCTGCCGCGTGGCCTCGGTCCCGGACACGATCCGGCCATCGAGCAGATAGATGCCGACGGGCGTCTGGCAGCCGACCGCGCGAGACGCCGTCTCGACCGCGGCGACGATGGCCGACACGCCGGCCGTTCGCGACGGATAACAATCGGCGATTTCACCGGTCATCGTCGCCACGATCCGGTCGGGCCGCACCGGCCCGATCACCGCGGCGATCGCGTCAGGCAGCCGTCGCCACTCCCGCCACAGCGGAAAGGGCAGGGCATGAGCCCACCCGCGGCCGTCGGCCGCCTTGATGGCGGCGCCGCCCACGTCGAGGGCGACGAGGTCAGTCGATGGAGGAACAAGAGATGCCATTGCCCAAGACTTGAAATGCCCCTGGACTCGACGCCGGCATCACAGTCCGGCCGGCGGCGACGTCGATCGACTGCCGCACGAGGCTGGTCGCGGCAGCGGCGGCGTGGCCCACGAACGAGGTCGTCAAGCGCGGATTCACCTCCAGCACCCGATCACCCCGGCCGTCGGCCTGCGGCCCGAGGATCATATCGACTCCCACCCAGCCGCGCGGCCGCCCGCCGGCGGCCCGCGTCACCGCCGCGATGGCTCGCACGGCGAGCGCCGTGGCGCGTCGCTGCGCGCCGCGGTCCGCCAGCGGCTCACCCCCGACGTAGGGTGATCCAGGCCCGGCGACAAACCGCTGCCGCAGCGGCGCGAGCGTCACCGGCGGGTCGGGACCGCACAGGCACGACACGCCGACGGGCGTGCCCTCCACGAGCGTCTCCAGACGCATGTCGCGGGCCACCGGCGCCGGTGGCCGCCAACCGCGCGGCACGACGACCAGATCCTCTCCCCCGACCCCGTCACGCGGCTTGCGGACCGCGGGCGTGCAGAACCCCGCCGGCCATTCGGCCCCGGCCGCCAGGAGACGCCCCGCCGGCACCGGCACGCCCGCGGCGGCCAGCGCGTGCATGGTGGCCTGCTTGTCGGCTGCGACCGCGAGGAACGTGGCGTCGCACGCCAGCACGGCGCCGCCGGCCTGCCGCACCGCCGCCACCCGGTTCGCGAGCAGCCCATCGGTTTCCGGTGCGACCACGATCGTCATCTCAGCCCGTCCGGCCTCCGCAACCAGCACGTCCACCTCGGCGCCGGCAGGAACGGAGCGGATTCGCACCCGCGCCGGCAGCGGTAGCGGACGGGTCGCATCCACGAGGGCCGTCACTTCGAGTTCCGGGTCGAGGCACGCGTCGCGCAGCAGGGCGAGAAACATCGCCCGCCCCTCGGCGTGCAGTCCGGCGGCCACCCCGACGCCCCGCCCGCGGTGCCACGCGGCCAATCCGCCCGAGCAGCACCATTCATGGACGAGGATCCGCATCGCCCCCCGGCCGCGTCACCCGCGGTCACGCCCCGGCCGCCGGACCATCGTGACCGTCCTCGGCCAACGCGCCGCCGTGCTTCCGTTCCGGAAAGGCCAGCGACGCCGCCACGCTCGTGCCGATGAGGGTGACGATCACCGCCAGCGAGACCGCCGGATGGACCAGATGCCCCTTGGCGTGGGCGTCCCAGCCCCCCTGGGCGGCCAGCCACTCGTTGTGCCGCGCCGCCTCGGCGATCATCTTGCAGCCCACGAAGACGAGCACCGCCGAGAGCCCGTAGTTGAGGAACCGGAACAGGTCCATCACGCCGGCGAGCAGGAAATACAGGGCCCGCAGGCCGAGGATCGCGAACACGTTCGACGTGAAGGCGATGAACCGCATGTAATGGGTTCCCGGCGTGACCACGCCGAGGATGGCCGGCACGCTGTCCACCGCGAACAACACGTCCGTGCTCTCGACCACAAGGAGCACGAGGAACAGGGGCGTGGCCATCAATTTTCCCTGCTCGCGGACGAAGAACCGGTCGCCGGCCGCCTGGTTGGAAACGGGAATGAAACGGCGAAAGAACCGGATCAGCCCGTTCTCTCCCGGCTCGTGGTCGCCGCCGCCCCAGGCCAGCTTCACGCCCGTGTAGACGAGGAAGACGCCGAACACCCACAGGATCCACTTGTACCGCTCGACGAGCTCCGCTCCGAGGAGCACGAACGTCAACCGCATGATCACCGCGCCGAGGATGCCCCAGAAGAGGACGCGGTACTGGTACTTCAGCGGCACGCCGAAGTAGGCGAACACCACCGCGAACACGAACACGTTGTCCATCGACAACGACCATTCGACGAGGTAGCCCGTGAGAAACTCGATCGCCGGCTTGCCCCCCAGCCACCACCACACCAGGCCGTTGAACGCCAGGGCGAGAGCCGACCAGAAGCAGGTCCAGAAGGCGCTTTCGCGCAACGACGGCTCGTGCGACTTGCGGTGGAAGACGGCGAGATCCAGGACGAGCATCACGGTCACGAAGACCGCGAAGGCCAGCCAATGGATCATCTGGATCGTCGGGCCGGTGGAGAGGTCGGCGAGGAAGAGCAACGTGCGGCCTGCGGGGGGGAGGACGAGCGACCGACGGGGTCGCCTGGCATCGGCAGCATGGTAGCAGCGGACGGTGTTTTTGGCGGCGCCGGTCGCGTCAGGAGGCGGCGGGACGGCCGGTTTTCCGGTCGGCGTCGGGGCCCAACGCCGCCACGAAACTCGCGGTCATGGCCGCGAACACCGGAGCCGTCTCCTCCCATTCGCGGTCCTCGGCCTGGCAGAGCAACAGGTACACGGCGTCCGGTGTCTCCAGCGTGCGCACCTGCGCCGTGTTGGTGAGGTCGAGGCAATAGAAGTTGAGGTCGAAGCCGCGCAGGATGCGGCCACCGACTCCTTCCTCGACCGCCTCGCTGTCGAGCTCCTGATACTGCGACCGCATCTCCTGCACGACGGCCGCGGCGAGGTCCGCGGCCGGGCCGCCTGCCGCATGGGCGCTCACCGACCAGAATCCGCCGTCGGGCGCGTACGCGGTGACCGCGGCCTGCAGGCCGCTGGCGTCGTCCACGTCCACCGTCCAGTTGTCGGGATGATCGAAGGTGAGTCCGAGGCGGTCGAACCGCATGGGCGGAACATCCGTGGGCAGGGCAGGGGGCGGAAACCGTGGCGATTGTAGCCGCCAAAACGGGCGGCGACCGGTCTGGACCGCCACTCTGGCCTCCGCTACCGTCCCCGCCGCCCGCGAGGCACCCGATCAACCCGACCGACGCCCGTCATCCCATGGCCCAATCCACCGCGGCGGCCCTGCGCCGTCCCGCATCCGCCGCCGTTCTCGACTACGCGATCCCGGCTGCGATCCTGCTGGCGGTGCTGGTCGTGCTCGCGCCGGTGCCGCCGGCGATCGTGGACCTGCTGCTCGCCGCCAACCTCACGGTGTCGGTGCTGGCCCTGCTCGGGGCCCTCGCGGCCCGGACGCCGCTCGAGATGAGCATCTTTCCCACGTTCCTGCTCGGCGCCACGCTCGTCCGGCTCGTGCTCAACATCGCCACCACGCGGCTCATTCTCTCCCGCGCCGCCATCGACGGCCCCGCGGCGGCGGGCCGTGTCGTCGAGGCTTTCGGTGAGTTCGTGGCCGCCAACAACCTCGTCGTCGGCGCGGTCGTGTTCGCGATCATCGCCGTCGTGCAGTTTCTGGTGATCACCGCGGGATCCACGCGGACCAGCGAGGTGGCGGCCCGCTTCGCGCTCGACGGCCTGCCGGGCCGACAGATGGCGATCGACACCGACGTGCAGGCCGGCACGTTGACCCGCGAGGAGGGCCGGCGGGCCCGCCTCGACCTGCAGCGGCACGCCGACTTCTTTGCCAGCATGGATGGTGCCAGCCGCTTCGTGGCCGGTGAGGCGAAGGCCGGGGTCATCATCACGCTCGTGAACCTGATCGGCGGCCTGGCCATCGGCGTGGTCGAGCACGGCATGCCCGCGGACAAGGCCCTCGGCACGTACGCCCGGCTCACGATCGGCGACGGTCTGACCAGCGCCGTGCCCGCGCTGTTCGTGTCGGTGGCTACGGGCCTGTTGATTTCGCGGTCGAGCCAGGCCGTGGACCTGTCCCGCGAGTTTGGCCGCCAGTTCACGGCGCGACCGCAGGTGCTCGCCATCACGGGCGTGTTTCTGGCCCTTCTGTCGCTCACCGACCTGCCGTTCCTGCCGCTGGCCGCGATGGCGGGCGTCTCGTTCCTGGCCGCTTTCTTCACGGCCCGGCGGGGCCGGGACGGTCGTCACGACGAGCTCGACGACACGACCGCCGCCCCTTCGTCGGCCCGTGCCGCCCTGGCCGATGTGATCGCCGACGAGCAGCTCGTGGTCCGGCTGGGCGGCGGCCTGGTGGGGCTGGTCGCCGGCGCGGCCGCGCCGTTGCTCGAGCGAACCGCCACCCTGCGGACGGCCATTGCCGCCGATCTCGGCCTCATCGTCCCGCAGGTGTCGTTCCGCGACGATCCCACGCTGCCGCCGCGCGGCTTCGCGATCCTCGTCGCCGGCGACGTGGTGCATGAGGACGACCTGCCGGCCGGCCGGCTCCTCGTGCTGCCGACCGCGGGCGAGACGGTCGATGGGCTCGACGCCGCCGACCCGCTCACGGGACGGCGCGGCGTCTGGACGAGCCACGCCCAGGCCGATGCGGCCCGTGACCGGGGGGCGACGGTGCTCGACGACGTCGACAGCGTGTCGCGCTGCCTCGAAGCCGTGGTCCGGCGGCACGCCGACCGGCTGCTGTCCCGCGATGCCACGAGCCGCCTCATTGAGTCGCTCCGCGCCACCCAGCCGGCCCTCGTCGAGCAGGTGGTGCCGGGCGTGCTCACGGTGGCGAACATCCAGCGCACGCTCCAGTGCCTGCTCCAGGAGGGGGTGCCGGCCCGGCCGCTCGCCGAAATCATCGAAGTCATGTCGGACCACGCGGCCGCAGCGGCCGAACCGCGGCAGCTCGCCGAGATCGTCCGGCGCCGGCTGGCGGGCAGCATCCGCCGCCGGGCCCGCGATCCTGAGGGCAGGCTCACCGCGGTGCGGCTCGCCGGTGCCGCGGCCGACGCGCTCGCCACCGGCCCGAGCGGCGGCCGACCTGCGGCCCGGCTGATCGCGGAGATCCGCCGCGCGACCCGGCCCGCAATCGACCGTGGCGGCGCGGCCGTGATCGTGGTGCCGACCGCCGTCCGCCGCGCCGTGCGCGACACCCTCGCCCGCGCCCTGCCCGACATGCTCGTGCTCGCGGAGGACGAGGTGGCCGATGAGCCGCGGCTGGAGGTCTTTGCGACGCTCGGCATCGAAGAGACGGCCCGCGCGGCCTGAAGCCGCGGGCAAAGGAGGCGATCAGACGATGGAGCGGAAACAGACCGTCGACACTCTGGGAAGACTCGCGAAGATTCCGGGGCGCCGGAAGAAAATCTGATGAATTGGCCGCGGCGCCGCCGATGAGGATCGGATGCGCGGCGGCGACGGCGGTCGCACCAGGAGGGTGCGGCCCCGGACCGCGACGACGGGGCGACGATGCCTCGTCACCGCGGCGTGCAAGGCCCTATCAAGGAGGATGACGTGGCACAGCAAGCGATCCAGCCGTCTGCCGAGGAGGTTCTCGACCTCTGGAAGCGGTTCAAGCTCGACCAGTCGAACGAGGAGCTGCGAAACCGGCTCATCGAGATCTACCTGCCGCTGGTGAAGTACAACGGCGAGCGGATCTGGTCGCGGCTCCCTGACGGCGTCGAGCTCGACGACCTCGTCTCGGCCGGCACCTTCGGCCTCATGGACGCGATCGACGCCTTCGACATGTCGCGCGGCGTCAAGTTCGAGACCTACTGCGTGCCCCGGATCCGCGGGGCCATGCTCGACGAGCTCCGCACGATGGACTGGGTGCCGCGGCTCGTCCGCTCGAAGGCCAGCAAGCTCAACGAGGCGGTGAAGACGCTGGAGGCCAAGCTCGGCCGGGCACCTGCCGACGCCGAGGTCGCCGAGCACATGCAGCTCTCCCGCGAGGAGTTCGAGAAGCTGCTCATCGACGCCAATGCCGTCAGCCTCGTGAGCCTCAACAAGAAGTGGTGCGAGACCGACAGTTCCAAGGATGTTCGCGAAATCGACATCCTCGAGGACAAAAAGGGCGAGGATCCCACCCGCCGCATCCAGAAGGCGGACCTCATGCGACTCGTCACCAAGGGGCTCAATCGCAACGAGCGGCTGATCATCATCCTCTACTACTACGAGGAGCTGACGATGAAGGAGATCGGCGCCACGCTCGACCTCTCGGAAAGCCGCGTCAGCCAGATGCACAGCGCGATCGTGGAGCGGCTCCAGTCCCAGCTCGGTCGCCGGAGGCCGGAGTTCGCCGCCTGATGGCGGCGGCAGGCTGGGCAGGCTGGGCGGCCTCACGCGCGGCGAAATGCACAGAACAGGCAATGCAAAAAAAGATTCAAGATCCCCGCACGACCGGTCGATGAAGAAAAGTTGGCCGCGGCGACCGGTCGCACGCAACCGACCGGCCGCTGTCCGACGACTGGTGTCGCCGGAACGCGGAAGCGCGGCAACAATGGTGGACAGGAAAGGGCACATCGAATCCACGACGAACCGTCCGGCCCGCTGATGCGTATCGGGGACCGTGTCGGGGAACGAGGGGATTCGGAACACTGCCCGCAAGGAGAGCAATCATGAACATCTGGGGTGTCTTTTCGACGCAGGGCTCGCAGGGCGTCGGTGCGGTGAAGGGCATCGATGCGGCCCAGGCTGCCGTCAAGCAGCAGGGCGTCGGCGAGGTGCACGACGCGGTCACGCTGTCGGTCGACGCCGTCCGCTCGGCCGACGTCGCCGCCGACATCCGCTTCGACCGCGTCAATGCGATCCGGGCGGCGATCGCCGACGGCTCGTACGACACGGACGACAAGCTCGACATCGCCCTCGACCGGCTGCTCGACCGGCTCGGCTGAAGCCGGGCTCCGGTGCTCTGCCGGTGACGCGACGAACACGGCACGGCCGGACCGCCATGGTCCGGCCGTGTGCATTTCGGACGGGAAGCCCGCGGTTGCTACAATTGGAAGGTTCCGTTCCGGAGGTGCCCCGTGGGCGTGGCTGCCGATTTCTCATTGGGCAAGGTGGACGTCGCCCTGACGCCGCAGGCGCGGTTCGCGGAGTTTCTCCAGACCAAAGGCAAGCGGATCACCAAGCAGCGCCGGGCCATCGTGGACCACGTCTGCGGCCACCACGAGCACTTCGACGCCGAGCAGTTGCTCGAGGGGCTGCGTCGGACGCCGGCCGGCGCCCGGGCGAGCCGGCCCACGGTCTACCGCACGCTCGCCGAGATGGTGGACGCGGGGCTGCTCCGCAAGATGGTGCTCGGTGGCCGCGCCGTGTACGAGCACGACTACGGCTATCCCCAGCACGACCACCTGTATTGCACCGGCTGCCACCAGCTGATCGAGTTTTCCAGCGACGAGCTGACGCGGATCCGGGATGCCGTGGCGGCCCGACACCGATTCCGTGCCGAGAGCCACCGGCTCATCATCTCGGGGCTGTGCTTCGACTGCCGCTCGAACCGCAGCCGCTCCCGGCATCAGGACCGCGTGTGACGGCCGCGAACGAGTTGCTCACACCTTGAGCGCCGCCTCCGGGCCGCGGACGGGGCAGTCCTCGAGGGCGGCACGCACGGCGCCGGCGACGAACTCCTCGACCTGGGCCGAGGCCCTCCCGGCCAGGCCCTGGGTGTCCATCGCCGCCTCCAGGTCGACGCCCGCGAACAGCGGGTCGGCGGCCAGCCGGGCGACGAGATCGTTGTCGTGACCCGCGCGAATCCGCGCCGTGGCCGCGTGGCTGTGGGTGCGGATCGCCTCGTGCAGCTCCTGCCGATCGCCGCCGGCTGTCGTGCCGGCCATGAGGAGCCGCTCGCTGGCCAGGAAGGGCAGGTGGGCCTCCAGGTTGCGGCGAATGCCGCCCGGCAGCACCACGAGCCCGCCGGCGATGTTGGCGTAGATCACGAGCTGGGCATCGGTCGCCAGGAACGCCTGGGGAAGGACGAGCCGCCGGGGAGCCGAATCGTCGAGCGTCCGCTCCATCCACTGCACGGCCGCCGTCTGTCCGGCGGTTGCGGCCAGCCCCATCACGAACCGGCCCAGCCCGCACATCCGTTCCGCCCGCATCGGGTTGCGCTTGTAGGGCATCGCCGACGAGCCGACCTGCTCCTGCTCGAACGGCTCCTCCAGCTCGCCCCAGGCGGCGGCCAGCCGCAGGTCGTTGCCGGCCTTGTGCGTCGATTCCGACACGCCGGCGAGCGCCGCACAGACCTGCGAATCGACCTTCCGGGTGTAGGTCTGGCCGGTGACCTCGTAGGACGAATGGAAACCGAGCTTCGCGGCGACGAGCTCGTCGAGACGGCGCACCTTGGCGTGGTCGCCGCCGAACAGCTCCAGGAAGCTCGCCTGCGTGCCGGTGGTGCCCTTCACGCCCCGGGCCCGGAGCAGCTTGCGGCGGTGCGTGACTTCCTCCAGGTCGAGGAGCAGGTCGTGGACCCACAGGCAGATCCGCTTGCCGATGGTCGTCGGCTGGGCCGGCTGGAGGTGCGTGCGGCCCAGGCAGACGAGGTCCTTCGTCTCCAGGGCTTTCGCGGCGAGCCGCTCGATCACCGTCGCGAGCCGGGCGGCCACGAGGTCGAGCGACTCGCGCATCAGGACGAGGTCGACGTTGTCGGTGACGAAGGCGCTGGTGGCGCCGAGATGGATGATGGGCCGGGCCGCCGGACAGGCATCGGCGAACGCATGGAGGTGGGCGAAGACGTCGTGCCGCATCCGCCGCTCGTACTCCGCCGCCTTGGCGAAATCGATCGGCGCGAGGTTCGCCCGCATCTGCGCCAGCTGCTCGGCCGAGATCGGCAGCCCCAGTTCCGCCTCCGCCTCGGCGAGGGCGAGCCACGTCTCCCGCCACAGCCGGTAGCGGTGGTTGTCGCTCCACAGCCGGGTCATCTCGGCGGAGGCGTACCTCGTGGCCAGCGGGTTGTCCCAGACGTCGCGGGGATCGATCGGGTGCTGCGGATTCATCGGCGGGCTCCTGGACGGGGCGGTCGGGACGAGTCGTCCCGACGCGCCATCTTGCAGAACAGCCGCTCCAAGGCCAGACGTGCCCGCAGCCCCCGGGAGGCGTCGCCCTTCAAGGCCCGGTCGAGGTCGAGCAGCCAGATCGGCAGTTGGCGGGCGCGGCGGGGCCCGAGCTGCCCAAGCGACTCCTTCGCCTGCGCCATCGCCTTGGGCCAGGCGGCCACCCCCGCCTCGCGCAGCGCCTGCTCCACCCCGGCAGGACGGCCGCCGCCGGCCGGCAGTGCCAGCAGCCGCGCGGCCGTCGACAGCCGCCGCAGCACCGCGGCGATCTGTGCCGCGACGCCGATCGGATTCTCGCCCGCGTCGAGCAGGTCGGCGAGTTCCTGGAGCGCCCGCTTCGTGTCGCCGCCGGCGGCCGCGTCGATCATGCCCCAGGCGGTGCGCTCCTGGGGCGAGCCGGCGCACGCGTCCACCGCCTCAGGCGGAATCGGCTTGCCGCGGTCGGCGGGTGCACAGCCCGCGGCGAGGCGGGCGATCGCCTGATCCACCTGGCCGATGTCGCCGCCGAGCCGCTCTAGCAGCCGCGCCGCCGTCGCCGCGGCGAGCTGGACGCCATGCCGGGCCTGCCCCCAGTGCCGCACCCACGCCGCGAGGTCGTAGCGGGCCGGGATGGCGGTGTCGATCGCCAGACCATGGGCGGCCACGGCCTTGGCAAGCCGCGTGTTGCCGGGAAACGCCCTGACCTCGAGCACGACGAGCCCGCGGCCGCCCCGCGACGCGTTGGCCAGCGTCTCGAGCCGCTCCCGCGCGTCGGACACGAAGGCGTCGGCATTCCGCACGACGGCAGCCCGCGTCGCGGTGGCGAACATCGGCACCGTCGCCGCCTCGTCGAACACGTCGCGCGGGTCGGGCTCCTCGTCGCCGGCAAACTCCCGCCATGCCCAGGACCGATCGGCCTCGTCGGGGCAGAGCCGCTCGCGGAGCAACCCGAGCACCTGCCCGGCGAGGAACGCTTCGCCACCGTGCACGACGACCAGGGACGGCGAACCGAGCGGCCACGATGCGCCCGCCTTGAGAACGTCGAGGGCGGAAGCGGCTGCGGCCACGCGCGTGGGTCAGGTGGGGACTCGCGGCTGAGCGGGGCACACTGCGGCACCCAAGGCCGCCCGACCACGAGTTCGACAGTGTACTCGACGGCCCGCCTGCCTCCCGGGCTCGAGACCCGCGCCGCCGCCGGGTCAGCCGGATGGCATCCGGGCCTCGTGGGCCAGGCTGTCGAGAAAGGTGCGGGCCCGGCCGTAGTCGCCCGCGGGGTAGTTCTTCACGTTCTGTTTGAGGACGTCGATGAACTTCGAGACGTTGCTCTGAAACTCCCGCATCTCGCCGTATTGCACGCTGCCGCCCGCGGCGGCCCGATCGGCAAAAAACTGGTCCAGCCGCTTACGGTAGTCGGCGTAGATGTCGTCCATGAGCACAGGCGGGTACTCGACATGGCCCGTCACCGGATCGAGCTGCGTCGAGCCGAGCCGGGGCGGCGCCGCCATCTTCGCCATCCGGATCGCCTGCTCTTGGGTGACCGGCGGCCCTTGCTCGGCGGCCTTCGCCTCGCGGTTGACCTTGCGCATCTCGAAGTAGGTCTCGGTCCAGCGGAGGCGGTTTTGGATCTCCTGCGTCTTGGCCTCTTCCCAGTTCTTGGCCGCTTCTGAGTTTTGCAGGTTCTGGTATCCCTGGGCCCGCATCATCTCCGACATGCCGTAGGCGGCCGCCTGACCGGCGGTCGATGCATAACCGCCGCGGTTGTAGCCGAATCCGCCGCCCCACTGGGCCGCCACGGGCCATGCAGCGACGAGGCCGGCCAACGCGGCGACGGACGAGGCCGTGGCATATCGACGCCGACGGAAAACGGTTGCCAAGTGACTCGACACGGATGACACCTCCACGCGACATCGGGGCGGCAGTGCCCCGCGGTGCAATACAACATATGTATGGGCCGTTAGCCCCGGAAGAGTATACTCTCGGGGTTGATTCGGGGCGACGGAAGATTGTCGCCGAAAAACGCCCCGAACCGGCGGTCTGGCCGCCGGATGAACGTTCGTCCAAGGTCCAAGGATTGAGTCATGAGTCGCACGTTGGTCTCGTCCGCGGTCTGTCTCGCGCTCGGGTTGGCGGCCACGGGCTGCTCCCGCACGCATGAAACTCAGCGTTCGTCCGCGGCGCCCGCAGCCGCAACGGCCAAGGCTGTTCCACAGCCGGAACCGGGAGTCACGGCACCCCCGGCCTCCGCCGCGGAGCCGGGCCTGGATGCCCTCGTGAAGACGCTCACGACCACAGCCGACAGCCGCACCCGCGTCGCGACGATCGACGCCATCGCAAACCTCGGCCAGAACGCCAAGTCAGCCCTCGAAGCGCTTGTCACGGCCACGGCGGATCCGGAGTTGCGGGTCCGTTGGCGTGCGGCCCGCGCCATCGGCCTGATCGGTGAAGACGCGTCTTCTGCCGTGCCCGTGCTGGTGAAGCTGCTCGCCGATCCCGATCCGATCGTGGCCGCGCAGGCCGCCGCGGCGATCGGCAACATCCGTGCCGACGAGGACGACGACACGATCACCACAACCGACGCCACGCAGTACACGGCGGGCCAAGAGGCCGTCGCCAAGGCGATCGTGCATCCCGACCCGCGGGTGCGGCGGGCCGCGATCCGCGCGATCCGCCACTTCGACCCGGCGCCGACGGTGCTCGCGTCCCTGTTCGCCAAGCAGCTCGGCGATGCCGACCCGTCCGTGGTGCTGCCGGCGCTGCACACGCTGGCCGACATGGAAGACGTGTCGGTGCCGGTCCTGGTGGAGGCATTGAAGGCTCCGCAGTCCCGCTACTGGGCGACCATCGCTTTGGCCGAGATCGGGGCGGAGGCCGCCCCCGCCACCGCGGCGCTGGCGCAGATCGCCGCCGAGGGCGAGGTGCACGAGCGGCTCCAGGCGATCTTGGCGTTGGCCGCGATCGGCGAGAAGGCCGCGGCTGCCGGCCCGGCTCTGATCGCCGCGGTGCAGTCACCCGACAAGTCGCTGCGGTTCCCGGCCGCGTTCGCCCTGGGCAAGGTGCGGGCGGCTGACGCTGACGCGGTTCTGGAGAAGGTTGCGGCCGACGAGGACGAAGTGCTGGCCGCGACGGCGGCGTGGGCCTTGGCCCAGATTCACCGGGGCGAAAAGCCCTTCGCCGCTGCCGCTGAAGCGCGGCTCCTGAAGGTTCTCAACGCCGCTGAGCCCGCCGTGCGTGAGGGGGCGGTCGCCGGTCTCTCCGACCTGGCCGCCCAGCTCGACGACGAGGAGAAGAGAAAACTGGCCGCCACGTTCACGGGGCTTCTTACCGACGCTCACCCCGAGGTGGGGCAGGCCGCCGGGGCCGCGCTCATCCGGCTGGGCGGCGTGTGCGTGGACACCCTGCGCGGCAAGTTGGCCGATCCGGCGATGCGGACCAACATCCTGGAGATCCTCGCCGGCATCGGTCCGGCGGCGAAGCCGGCGCTCGACGATCTGGTGAAGGAGCTCGGTGATGCCGACGCGGAGCATGCCAGCGAGGCCGCCGTGGCGATCGCCGCCATCGGCCCGGATGCGGCAGCCGCCATTCCCGCCCTCCAGCGGCTGGTCGCCGATGCGAAGGCAGCGACTGGCGTCCGCTACTCGGCAGCCTACGCCCTCGGTCGTATCGGCCCGGCCGCCAAGGAATCCGCGGCCAACCTGCGGGCGCTGACCGAGTCCGACGACGACCTGATGGCGACCGTCGCGGTCTGGGCGGCTCTGAAAGTCGATCCCGACGAGAAGTCCATGTTCGAGCGGGCGATCCCGCTGCTGCGACGGGCGCTGCGGGCTGAGCAGGACATGGTGCGGCTCGAGGCGGCGGTCGCGCTCGGCGACATCGGCCCGAAGGCGGGATCAGCGATCCCGATCCTGGAGCTCGTGGCCGAGGACGATCCCGTGAAGGACGTGCGGCGGGCGGCCGCCGAGGCGGTGAAAAAGATTCGGCCGTGAGCGGGTCCGGCAAGGTCTGACGTCGGCATCGCTTCCACTGCATTCGCCCTGGCATCCGATCCGATTCTCTCCCCCGAGGGGTGACCTGCGCCGCCGGCTTCCAACGGGGCCGAGCCGCGGCCCCCCGGGGCTTCAGGGGAGCGGATGGCATCATGACGCGGATCGGGCTATTCCGCAGGCTGTGGCTGACGCGACTGTCGAAGCCGGCGGCCGAGCGGGTCATTTACCGGCACGTCCTGCAGGCGCCCCCGCGGCGGATCATCGAACTGGGCCTCGGGCTGCTCGGCCGCACGGAGCGGCTGCTCCAGACCGTGACCGCCGCGACCACGGCCGACGCCGTGCACTACGTGGGCCTCGACCGGTTCGAGGGCCGGACGTCCGCGGACCCGCCGGGCGTGACGCTCAAGGAGGCGCACCAGCGGCTCACCAAACTCGCCCGCGTGCAGCTCGTTCCCGGAAACGTCGACACGTCGCTGGCCCGACTCTGCAACCATCTGGGCGTCTTCGATCTGGTGCTGATCGCGGCCGACACCGACGAACGGCACCTGGAACGCAGCTGGTTTTTCCTCCAGCGGATCACGACCGCCGGCACGACGGTGTTTCTCGAGTCCCGTACGGCCGTCGGTTCACGTTGGGCGTCGCTGCCGAAGACGCGAGTCGACGAACTGGCGGCACAGACCGTCCTCCGCCGCGCCGGGTAAGGCTCCGCAGGGCCGCCGGTGGCGGTGCCGATCGGCCGGGACTACATTGGAGGGTCCGCCATTCGGAATCCTCCCCGTAGATCATCCCATCCCATGCCTGGCTCCCGCACGCTGCTCGACAAGATCTGGGACGACCACGTCGTCTGCACGCCCGCCGGCGAGCTTCCCGTCCTGTACATCGACCGGCACCTCGTCCACGAGGTGACCAGCCCCCAGGCCTTCGAAGGGCTGCGGCTCGCCGGTCGCCGTGTCCGCCGTCCGGAGGCCACCTTCGCCACCCCCGACCACAACGTGCCCACCAGTGACCGGCGGCTGCCGATCGCCGATCCGATCTCGAAGCAGCAGATCGACACGCTGCGGGCCAACTGCCGTGAGTTCGGCGTGCGGCTCTTCGACCTCGACGACGCCGACCAAGGGATCGTGCACGTCATCGGCCCCGAACTGGGCATCACCCAGCCGGGCATGACGATCGTCTGCGGTGACAGCCACACGGCCACCCACGGCGCCCTCGGGGCGCTCGCCTTCGGCATCGGCACCAGCGAGGTGGAGCACGTGCTCGCCACGCAGACCCTGCGGCAGGCGAAGCCCAAGTCTTTCGAGGTCCGGGTCGATGGCGCGCTCGCCCACGGCGTGACGGCCAAGGACCTCGTGCTCTACCTCATCGGCCGGCTGTCGACCGAAGGGGGCACGGGATACGTCATCGAGTACACCGGTCCCTGCATCCGCCGCCTCGGCATGGAGGAGCGGATGACGGTCTGCAACATGTCGATCGAGGCCGGCGCCCGGGCCGGGATGATCGCCCCGGACGCGACCACCTTCGACTACCTCCGCGGCCGCGACCTCGCGCCCCGCGACTTCGACCGCGCCGTGGCCGCCTGGGAGAAGCTGCCAACCGACGCGGGCGCCCGCTACGACCGGGTGGAGGTCTACACGGGTGCCGACGTGGTGCCGCAGGTCACCTGGGGCACGAATCCGGCGCAGGTCACCGGCATCGACGCCGCCGTGCCGGACCCGGATTCCTTCACCGACCCGAACGACCGCTCGAGCGCGGCCCGGGCCCTGGAGTACATGGGGCTCGCCGGAGGCACGAAGATCGTCGACATCCCGCTCGACCGCGTGTTCATCGGGTCGTGCACCAACAGTCGCATCGAGGATCTGCGGGCCGCGGCCCGCGTCGTGCGGGGGCACCGGGTCGCGCCGCGGGTCAGCGCCATGGTGGTGCCGGGCAGCGGCCGCGTGAAGCGGCAGGCGGAGGAAGAGGGGCTCGACCGCGTGTTCCGCGCCGCCGGCTTCGACTGGCGGGAGGCCGGCTGCAGCATGTGCCTGGGCATGAACCCCGACATCCTCACGCCGGGCCAACGGTGCGCCTCGACGAGCAACCGCAACTTCGAAGGCCGGCAGGGGAAGGGGGGCCGCACGCACCTCGTGTCGCCGGCGATGGCCGCCGCCGCCGCCGTGGCCGGGCACTTCGTCGACATCCGGCAGTGGGAGTACAAGTGATGCAGCCATTCACCACGCACACCGGCGTCGTCGCCGCGCTCGACCGGGCCAACGTCGACACCGACCAGATCATCCCCAAGCAGTTCCTGAAGCGGATCGAACGGACCGGCTTCGGCCAGTTCCTGTTCTGCGACTGGCGGTTCCTGCCCGACGGCTCCCCGAATCCCGAGTTCGAGCTCAATCGCCCGGCCGCGGCCGGCGCGAGCATCCTCCTCGCCCGCCGCAACTTCGGCTGCGGCTCCAGCCGCGAGCATGCCCCCTGGGCCCTGGCCGACTACGGCTTCCGGGCGGTTGTCGCGCCGACGTTCGCCGACATCTTCTTCAACAATTGCTTCCAAAACGGCATGGTGCCGATCCGGCTCGACGAGGCCGACGTGGACGAGCTCTTCCGGCGGACCGCGGCCGCCGCAGCGGCTGGCGGCCAGTATCGGCTGCACGTCGATCTGCGGGCGTGCGCGGTGAGTGACGACGCCGGCTTCCGCAAGTCGTTTGCGGTCGATCCGTTCCGGCGCCAATGCCTGCTCGAGGGGCTCGACGACATCGGGCTCACGCTTCGCCAGGTCGACGCGATCGGCGTCTGGGAGCGGGCCCACGGACTGCCGCCGGTGGCCGGGTGACCGCCATGGAGCGGCTGCGCGGGTTCCACACGATGCTCCGCCGCCTGGCGTGGCTTCTGCTCCTCGCCTCCGCGCCGGCGGCGGCGGGCGACACCCCGCTGGTGACGCTCGTCGACGCCGATTTCGCCGCCAGCGACCTGGCCTGCCCGGCCAACGGCCAGACGGTCTACTGCCTCGACCCGCGGACCGGCGCGGTGGTGGCCGTCGATCCGCATGCCGCCGCCAAGCGCCGGACCGCGATCGGCCCGGCGCCGGCCGCCGGCCCGCGCCCCCTGGCCATCGCCTGCATCGACACCAACACCCTGGCGGCCGTCTGCCGGGGCGGCGATGCGTGGTCGCTCCGCACCTGGCGACTCCAGCCCGACGCCGCGGTCGAGTTCTCCGCGCCGCTCCAGGAGGTGGCCCTCGGGTCCGCTGCGGAGTCGACCGCGCCGCCGCGACTGCTCGTCGGCCCGTCCCGCGACTGGCTGCTGGTCGCGGGCCTGCCGGCGCCGCTGCCACCGCTGCTCCGCGGTCCGATCGCCGGCACCCGGGTCGGCAAGGTCGCCGACCGTTCCTGTCCACCGCTGGCGGAGCAAGCTCGGGTGGCCGCCGTCGCGGCGAACCGGCTCGACGAGACCGTGCTGTTCACCGCCCGCGGTGACCGGCCCGTGCGGCTGTCGTTCCACGATCTCTCCGGCCGCACGCTCCTCGACCTCGACAGCACGCTGCCGGCCGTCCGCGATGCCGCCTGTTCACCGGCCGACGGCACGCTGTGGGTGATCGGCGGCGACGGCTCCGCCGACCGGCCGGCGGGACTGTGGCGGCTCGACGCGGCCCTGGACGGTGGCCGGCAAATCGTACGGCCGGTGTGCAGCGCCCGCCTCGCCGACCCGCAGGCGGTCGCCTGCATCTCGAACACCGCCGTGGTCGTGGCTCACGGCGGCTCGGGCCGCACGCTCGTGCGGCTCGACCTGATTCCCCGCCAGCAGCCCGCGGCGGCCACCGGCCCAGGAGCGCCCCCATGACGGCATCACGACGCGAGAAGATCGAGGCCCTCCTGAAGGACGATCCCGACGACGTGTTTCTGCGGTACAGCCTGGCCCTCGAACTCGAGGCCACTTCCGATTGGGAGGCCGGCCTGGAAATCCTCGAGGATCTGGCGCGGGCGACGCCGCCGTACGTGCCCGCCTTCCACATGGCGGCCCGGAGCCTGATCCAGCGCGAGCGAGTGGCCGACGCCCGCCGCGCCCTCCGCGAGGGCATCGAAGCAGCCCGTGCCGCGGGCGCATCCCACGCCGCCGCCGAGATGGCGGAGCTGCTGATGAGCCTCGGCGCCGCCGGCGAATGAGGCCGGCCGAAGCGACACCGGTTCAACAAGCCCCGGGTGGAAACCCGGGGACTCCGGGCATGAAAGCCATCCCGCCATCCATGCTGTCCGACTGGACGCATTTCCGCAGTGCGAACCTGTTTCGCATGGCACGCGGGAAGGCATGCGACCCGGAGTCCCCCGGCTCCCGCCGGGGGCTTTTTGTGGGACGGTCGCGCCCAACAAGCCCCGGGTGGAAACCCGGGGACTCCGGGCATGAAAGCCATCCCGCCATCCATGCCGCCTCCGCACCGGCTCGGGCCGTTCGGGTCACCGATCGCCGAGCGCCGGCAGCGGCTCCGCCGCCTCGGCGCCGCGCGTGATCGTGAACCCCATGTCGGAGATCATGCGGTAATCCTCCTCCGGCAGCTGACCCTTCGTGGTCAGGTAGTCGCCCACGAAGATCGAGTTGGCGGCGTACAGCCCCAGCGGCTGCAGGCTGCGGAGGTGGAGCTCGCGGCCGCCGGCGATGCGGATTTCGGACGCCGGATTCACCAGCCGCATCAGCGCCAGGCCCCGCAGGCAGTCGCGGGGCGTGAGCCGGCTCGTGTCCTCCAGCGGCGTGCCGTCGATGGCGTTGAGGAAGTTGAGCGGGATCGACTCCACCCGCATGGCTCGCAGGTCGAAGGCCATGTCGATGAGGTCGTCGTGCGTCTCTCCCATCCCCATGATGCCGCCGCTGCACAGCGACAGTCCGGCGGCCCGGCAGGCTTCCAGTGTCGCCACGCGATCGGCGTAGGTGTGCGTCGTGCACACTTCGCCGTAGTAGCGTTCGCTCGTGTTGAGGTTGTGGTTCACCTTGTCCACGCCGGCCGCGGCCAGCTGCCGGGCCTGGTCGGGGGTGAGCAGGCCGAGGCAGGCGCAGATGTTGAGACCGTGGCGGCGCTTGATCTCGGGCGTGATCTGGCAGACGAAGTCGACCTCCCGCTGGGTCGGGGCTCGGGCCGAGATCACGATGCAAAACGTCTTCGACTGCCGCTCGGCCGCGAGCTCCGCCGCCTCGAGCAGTTTCGGCGCGGAGAGCAGGTTGTATTTCGGGATCTCGGCGTCGGAGACCTTCGACTGCGAGCAGTAGCCGCAGTCCTCGGGGCAGAGGCCGCTCTTGGCGTTCATGAGGAAGAACAGCTGCACGGTGGTGCCGAAGTGGCGGTGCCGCACCCGCCAGGCGGCGGCGAGCAGGTCGAGCAGTTCCACGTCGGACGACTCGAGGATCGCGCGGGCCTCGGCCCGGTCGATCTCGCCGCCGGCGAGGACGCGGTCGGCCAGGGCGTGCCAGCGGGAGGCGGGGGCGAGCGGTTCAACGAGCGACATGGGGGTGGGCCCTCGGCGGTGCGGACGGCATGCGGCCCAAAATGTACGCGACTCCGCCCGCCGCGCCCACGGGCCGGCGGTGGGAATGTCAACTTTCCCCGGCGTACGTCACCATTCCCCGGACACACTCCGGGGCCGCCATGGACCACGCCTTCGCCATTCTCGCCGCCGAGCACCGGCCGATGCTTCACGCCTACGCGCGCGCACTGTGCTACGGCGACGGCCACGCGGCGGAGGACGTCGTCCAGGAGACGCTGCTCGTGGCCTGCCGGCGGTTGGACGAGTTTCGCGTCGAGAACGACGGGCATTTCGGCCGCTGGCTGCGGGGCATCGCCCGCAACAAGGCGCTCGAGGCCCATCGGGCCGCCGGCCGCGGCCGGGTGGTGGCCGACAGCCGGATCATCGAGGGATTGGAGGACGTCTTCGGCCGGCTCGACCCGCCGTCCGCGGGCGACGAGGCCTGGGAGGAGACGGTGCGGCGGCGGGTGCGGGAGTGCGTCGGCCGGCTGACGGCCCGCCTGCAGGCCGCCGTGCAGCGGGTGTATGGCGACGGCCTGAACCTCCAGGCGGCGGCGACCGCCGAGGGGGCGACCTATGCGGCCTTCGCCCAGCGGCTCTCGCGGGCCCGCGAGCTGGTCCGCGTCTGCCTCGAACAGCGATCGCAGGAGCAGAGATGAGCCACGACCGTGCGCACAACGACCGCATGAGCCACGACGCCGAGCCCGGCGGCGACGACCGGTCGCTGCGCGACCACGGCCGGCACCTGGCAATGGACAGCCTGCTCGAGATCGCGCTCGCGGGCGCGGCACGTCCGGCCACGCGGCCGCCGCGTCGCGTGTCAGCCTGGGCCGTGCCGGCGGCGATCGCGGCGACGGTGCTCCTCGCGGTGGGCGTGGCCGGCTATCTCGCGATTCGCCCGTCTGGTGGGCCGGCCGATCCGGCGCCCGTCGCCGCCGGCGATCCCGTGCAAGAGCCCGCGATCTCGCCAGTGCCCGTGCCGGCGCCAGCACCAGAGCCCGTGACGCTCGCGGCGGGCTGGCGGATCGCACCGACGGGCAGGGCGGCGTTTCGCGTGCTCGGGGCCGGCGCCGTCCGGCTGGAGCGGGGCGAGCTCTACGCGGAGCCCGCGGGCGACGTGCCCGCGGCCGAGCCGCTTACGATCGAGACGCCGGCCGGCCGGGTGACGGGCCAGGCCGCGAGTTTCTACGTCGGCTGCCATGCCGGCGACGCTGACCGAATTGTTCGAGATGATCGAGATGACCAAGCTGTAAAAAACCCTGGACGTGGAAAGGAACGATCGATGAAGACGACGATGCTGACGCGGGTGCTGGTGCTGGCGGGCGTGGCGACGCTGGCGAACGTGCATGGTGAGGCGACGGGCCGGGCCGACGACCTGCTCGTGGCCAAGGACGGCGGGCCGCCGGAGCGGCACGCCGTGGCGGCCAGCGGCGACTTCGCCCTCGATCTCTACGGCCAGCTGGCCAAGGAGAATGACGGGAAGAACCTGTTCTTCTCCCCCTACTCGATGGCGTCGGCCCTGGCGATGACGGCCGAAGGGGCGCGGGGCGACACGGCGGCCGAAATGGGGAAGGTGCTCCGCTTTCCCGAAGCCGCCCGGCGGATCGGCGACGACCCGCAGCTGCTGCCGTGGAACACGAGCCTGATCCACACCGGAATGGCAAAGCTCAACGAACGCTTCCAGTCGAAGGCCGACACGCCCTACGAGATCAGCGTGGCCAACGCGCTCTACGGCGAGAAGACGTATCCGTTTTCGCCCGACTACGTGGCGACGATCGGAAAGTTCTACGGCACGGGCGCGGTCGTGCCGGTGGACTTCAAGAACCTGCCCGAACCATCCCGGCTGCTGATCAATGCCTGGGCCGAGGAGAAGACACGCGGCCGGATCAAGGACCTCGTGTCGCCGGGGGCGGTGACACCGCTCACGCGGCTCGTCCTCCTGAACGCGATCTATTTCAAGGGAGACTGGGCGGTGCCGTTCGACGCCACGCAGACGAAAGAGGGCGACTTCCACGCGGCTGGTGGCGCAAAAATCGCCGTCCAGATGATGCACAACGCGAAGATCAGCGGGGGCAAGTACGCCGCCTTCAAGGCCGACGGCACGCCGTTTCAGACGCCAGCGACGATCTCCCGGAACGAAGCCGAGGCGTCGCTCTATCCGGGAAAGGGGGGCTTTCAGGTCGCGGAACTGCCCTACAAGGGCAAAGACCTCGCGATGGTGCTCGTCGTGCCGCAGGATGCCGACGGCCTGGCCGCGATCGAGAAGCAGCTCACGACGGCGAACCTGCAGGCCTGGCTGGGGAAACTCGAGGCCCGCGACATCGACGTGTCGCTACCGAAGTTTCGGATCGAGACGGATTACCAGATGAACGATCCACTCAAGGCCTTGGGCATGCGGCTGGCGTTCGATGCCCGGCAAGCCAACTTCAACGGCATCGGGGCAGGCCCAGCCATTTCTGAGCCGCTGTTCATCTCGTTCGTGATCCACAAGGCGTTCGTGGAGGTGACGGAAAAGGGCACGGAGGCGGCGGCGGCAACGGCAGTCGGGATGTACACACGTAGTATTCGTCGGCCCTTCACCCCTGCCATCCGTGCCGACCGGCCGTTCCTGTTCGCGATCCGCGACGTGAAGACGGGCACGCTCCTGTTCCTCGGCCGCATGACCGACCCGACCGGCACCGCCGTGCCGGCGGCTGCAAAGTAGCGTCGCGAAGAGCGTTTTGGCATGGATGGCGGGGAGGTTTTCAAACCCGGTGTTCCCGGGGTTCCACCCGGGGCTTCTTGTCGCGCTCCTACACGGAACGGAACCGCCACACCCGACAGACCGGAGACGCAACACCAGTCCCAAGAGGCACACTGGCTCAACGACGGGGCGAGATGTGCGAGTTATACGCTTCACACTTGAACCTCGCGCGTGACGCTGGTCGGGACTGCCCACGCCCCATCGCCGGTCGTTCGTTTCGGCCTTCCAGGCCTCCACTCTCTCGAGGCTGCCTGCGCTCCGCCATCCCTGGCTACGCTGGTCAGCCACGCCGGCTCCTGGGGCATGGACAATCCCTCCCTCGCCGTTGTTGCCCAGGAGAGGTTCGTGCGCGAGGCTCAAGTGTGAGCCGTATTACGCCCAGTACAAAAAGCCCCCGGTTGGGTCCGCGCGACGCATCCACGAAAACCGCTACGCCAGGTCCAGCGGAAACGGGCTCAGATTCTCCACGCCCGTGGCGGTGACGAGATAGTCGTTCTCGATCCGCAGGCCGGCGGCGAGCACGGGATCGTAGAGGGCCGGCTCGACGGCGATCACGTCGCCCTCCTCGAGCACGTCGTCCCAGCTTGGATTCAGGTGCGGCGGCTCGTGCACGACCAGGCCGATGCCGTGGCCGAGGTGGCTCGACCACGTGCCCACGGGGTTGGCGTTGAGCCAGGCGTGCACCTCCGCGTAGATGTCGCGGCAGCGGACGCCGGGCTTCGCGAGCTGCTCCACGAGGGCGAGCGCTCCGCAGACCCGCTCCCAAGCGGCGAACTGCACGTCGGTGGGCCGGACGTCCACGGCGATGACCCGCGAGGTGTCGGCGAAATAGCCGCGGTAGGCGGGGCCGAGGTCGAGGATATAGAGCTCGCCGGCGACACAGGGCCGCGGCCGGGGCGGGCCGCCGCGGACGCCGCAGGCGTAGTCGTTGCCGGTGCCCGTGAGCATCTCGCCGCAGGCGGCCACCGCAGCCGTCTGGAGCGCCGAGAAGACGGCAAGCTCGTCCACGCCGGGCCGGATCAGGTCCCGCGCCACTGCATACATCGCCCCGGTCGCGGCGATCGCCCGCCGCAGGAGGGCCAGTTCATCGGGATCCTTGCGGCGGCGGAGCCGCAGGAGGTCGGGATCGATGTCGAGCAGCGCGGCCGTCTCCAGCCGCCGCGTGACGTGCGGCGGACAGGCGGCGAACTCCACCCCCACGCGGGCGATTTTCCCGCAGCCGGCCAGCCAATCACCGAGGACGGCGCTCGCCGCCTCCCGCTGGTCGTTGCGGAGCGTGCTCCGCCACTTGGCCTCGTAGGTGCGGACCTCGGTCACGGCCGCCTGCTCGACCGCCTTGTCGGGGCAGACGAGCAGCGTCTCGCCCGTGGCCAGCACCGCGGCCGCCGCCACGAAGCGGTGGTCCCAGCGGTGCCCCGTCAGATACTGGACGTGCTCGGGCGTCACCACCACCACCGCGTCGAGCGACCGCGCGGCCATCACGCCCCGCAGCCGGGCCTGGCGGGTGCGGCAGGCGTCGAGATCGAGCAACGGAAAGGCGCCGTTCACGTGTGCCGTGGCCCGTCAGTCGAGTTTCGTGAGCAGCCGGGAATCGAACGGCGGGAACCGCGGATCGAGCTGCTCGAGCGTCTTCCGCACCAGCCGCGCCACGACGAGGTTGCGATACCACTTCTTGTCGGCCGGCACGACATGCCACGGGGCGT
>Ga0315904_10001606_pt1 | contig 36000 bp, 30 predicted proteins | sample LakEriMetagenome_6_FD_203529 | JGI IMG/M metagenome (GOLD analysis project Ga0315904, IMG submission 203529) | Freshwater fungal communities from buoy surface, Lake Erie, Ohio, United States - Buoy 12 MA120 | ecosystem: Environmental > Aquatic > Freshwater > Lake | place: USA: Lake Erie, Ohio...
GCGTCGCGTCGGAAAACGAAAGAACCCCAGGTCGTCTGACCTGGGGTTTTGTCGTGGAGCTGAGGGGAATTGAACCCCTGACCTCTTCCATGCCATGGAAGCGCTCTGCCAACTGAGCTACAGCCCCTCGCTCTCGATCGAGGGCGGAGCGAGATTATCAAGCGCGACCGAGCGATCCCAACGTCGCGTTCGATCACGCCTCACCACGTCGCCACGTGGGGTCAGACGTCGAGGCACTCGATCACGCATCGCGGCCCAGTCGCACGAGCGAGCCGGCTGTCGAGCGTCACCAGCGTGGCGCCGAGCACCTCCGCGAGCGCGACGTACGCCGCATCCCATCCCCGCACCGAGTGACGCAGCTCCCACGCCCGCTCGAGCAGACCGCGGTGCCCGTACCGCTCACCGGGCCACGAGCGCAGGTCGTCCACGGCCAACGCCGCCGCCGTCTCGTCGAGCCCACCGAGCAGGTGATCGCGTCGGATCAGGCCGAACACCTCGATGTCGACGATGTGCGGTGCCGCATGGTCGGGGTCGAGCGCGAGGCGGCCCCTGATCACCTCCGCCCGATCGGAGTCGGTGACCACCTCGAACAGGCACGACGCGTCGACCACGATCATCCTGCGCCACCGATCACGCAGGCCACGGCCCGCGAAGCTCGTCCAGGGCTTCCAACGTGTCCCGACGAGGACTGGTACCGGGCCGACGCCTGGTTCGCTCGAGCCATTCGTTGATCGACGGTCGAGCAGCGAGACGCTCGATCTCGCGTCGCAGGAACTCCGGCACCGAAGCGCCCACCTCCGCTGCGCGCTTCGCCAACGCTTCGTAGACCTCGTCGTCGATGTCGCGGATCTGCACCGTCTTGGACATGACGAGAGGCTACATGCAGATCTGCATGTGTCGATGCGGATCCGTGACGAGCGGTGTCGCCGCCCGATCCGCACGATCGGTCGTCAGAGGCGGCGCAGCGCTCGCAGGCGTCGTCGAGCCGGCGAGATCACCACCTGCAGCGCCACCGTGATCACGGCCACGCCGATCAGCACCCGCACCGCGAGCGGCAGGTCGCGCACCACCGGCGCCACGAACAACGACGACAGCAGCGACACCGGGAACACCCACGCCATGTCCACCAGCAACCGCTGCCACCAGGGACGTTTCGGCTCGGCGTGCCCGGCGGCCTCGAACCACTCCTCCACCCCGACGGTGCGCTGCATGCGGGCGGTCACCACGAACTGCTCGCTGCGCGCCATCAGCTGGTCGCGCACCTCGCTGCGTTCCCACTCGCGCAGGCTCAGTCCGTCGGCGAACCGAACCACCACCTGGTACTCACCACCGGCCTCACCCGGATGGAACACGGCAGCGCCGAGGCTGCCGGGGAACTCGCGCACGGCGGCGACGAGCTCGTCGGCCCAGCACAGGAACTGCGCCTCGGCCCCGGGTCGGATGCGCCGAGCGACCGTCACGGTGACGGGCTCGGGGGCGATCCGAGGGAGCTTGCCCGTGTCGAACGGGCCGGACAGGGCGAGGTTCATGCGTCCATCAACGCTAGAGATGGAACGGATGTTCCGATCAGTGACAGCGATCACGCCCGGACGGGCGATCCCGAGGGGTGATCCGGACCGAACGACCGCCCGAGGCGGGCACGCAGCAGATCGTCAGCGCTGCTCGGCGGGGGCCTCGGCGGCCCAGTCCACCCGCGGCACGTCGCGGTACAGACGCTCGATCTCGTAGTACTGGCGCTGTTCCTCGGTGAACACGTGCACCACCACGTCGCCGTAGTCCATCAGCACCCACTGCTGCTCGGTGAGTCCCTCCAGCCGCAGCGGCGACCGCTGCAGCTGCTCGCGCACCTGCTCCTCGATCGACTCGACGATCGTACGCACCAGGCGCCGGTTCGACGCCGACGTCACCACGAAGTACTCGGTGATGCCGAGCAGCTCGCCCACGTTCAGCACGATCGTGTCGTCGGCCTTCTTGTCGTCCGCGGCGCGGGCCGCCACGCAGGCGAGGGCGGTGGACTCGGGGAAGCGGTCGGGCATCAGGTCTCCACACTCGAGAGATAGTCGGTACCGAGCACGAGCGTCACGTCGACACCATCGATGCGCACGGTCGGTTCGGCGAACACGATGGTGCCGAAGATCTCGTCGGTGATCTGCGCACGGTCGCGGTTCACCTCGTCGGGCACGAAGAACAGGGTGTCCGGCCGGCTCGGCGCCGACGTGTCCACCGAGATCACGTTGGCCCCGACGAAGAGGATCTTGTCGATCGTCAGCTTCACCTGCAGGTCGTACCCCGGCGGGGCCTCCACCCGGAACACCGGACCCAGCTTCGGCGCCGACATCGACCCCGGCGCCACGCTCGCGAACACGAACACGGCCTCCGACTGATCGAGCTGCACGACGTCGCCACCACCGGGGTTCTGCTCCTCGGTGAGCGGCAGCGTGGTGAGCCCACGGCTCTGCACCCTCGCCGCCACCAACCGGGTGACGAACTCGTCCATCGTGACCGGCGCGACGTTCGTCGGCAGCGTGGTCGCCCGCCCGCCGCTCACGGAAGCGGCGAACCCGGCCCACAACCCCTCGAGGTTGCCCTTCCGACCGGTCTCGTCGCCCTGGCCGGCGCCGGCGAACATCACCCGGGCCGACATCTCGGCATCCAGCACCACGGTGCCCGCCCGCAGCACCTCGTCGGCGCTCGGGATCTCGCTCTCGCCGTCACCGATGCGGACGTCGCTGGTGAGCGTGATCGTGAGCGGCGCGAACGGCAGCAGCATCTCGGTCACCGTCGCCTCGTCCACCACCTCCACCACGTTGAACGACACCAGCACCAACGACTCCACCGCCAGCGCCGTCGCGTCCACCCCGCCATCGGCGTACACCTGCTGCAGCGACTGCCGGGCGTCGTCGGCGAACCCGATGTCCGCGTTCACCGGCACCGACACGATGCTGCCACCAACGCCTGCCGGCGCGAGCACGAACACGGTGGCGCTGGTGAGGACCCCTGCGGCGTCGGCCGTCAGGTACAGCGCGGTCGGGGTGCCCGGGAAGGTCTGCACCGGCAGGTTGTCGGCCAGCGCGTCGCGACCGCCCGTGGAGTCGAGCACCGCCCGCACCCCAACCCAGCCGAGCGCCGGCACCGACAGCAGCACGAGCAGGGTGGTGACGAACATCGCGACCGTGCGCCGCTTGCGACGCCCCGGGATCGCGCTCATGCCCGATCCGCCGCGGCCGCGCCACCGACCACCACGTCGGCCGGCACACCGTTGGCCGCTGCCTCGCGGTACAACCCACGCTCACGGATGATCTGCAGCACCGGATCGGTCACCAGATAGTCGAGCGGACGCCCGTCCACCACCCGGGCCCGCAGGTCCGTGCTCGACACCTCGAGCCGAGGCACCTCCACCCGCACCCAGTCGAACCCCGACGGCAGCTCCACCGGCGCACCGGGACGGTCGACGACGACGAGGGTCGACCGGTCGACCACCTCGTCGTGGCGTTCCCAGGTGGTGATGTTGGCCGCCGCGTCGTCGCCCACGATGGTGAACAGCCTTGCACCCGGCTCGGCCTCGGCGAGCGCGGCCAGCGTGTCGGCGGTGTAGCTGGCGCCGCCGCGGCGGATCTCCAGGTCGCCCGCCTCCAGCCCCGCCACGTCGGCGACCGCCGCCTCCACCATCGCGAACCGGTCCGGAGCGGGGGTGATCGGGCGCGTCCCCTGCTTCTGCCAGGGCACGTTGGCCACCATCAGGATCACCACGTCGAGCGACAGCGCATGGCGGACGTTCACCGCCGTCACCAGATGGCCCACGTGCGGCGGGTCGAAGGTGCCCCCGAACAGACCGATCGCGCGGCCCGACGGCCGTTCAGCACCAGGTGAGGACACGGCTCACCATCCTAGGTGCGAACCCGCACCCGCCGACGTCCCGCACGGCACCGCTCGCCACGCTGCGCGCCCGAGAGCTCGACAAGTTCCATGCAAGAAACGACCAAGACGGCACCTTCTGGCGGGACAGACGTTGACAGATGTAGTACTGTTCTTTGTCCCCCCACATCGACCCGCGCCGACACCCCCGCCATCGGCTCGGCCCTCATCCCCGGTTCCGGCCGGTCCCGTCAGGTCCGCACGTCCTCACACCATCGTGAAGCGGATCCCTGTGCCATCAGGCACGCCGTCCAACCGGAATCGGACGCCGTACGTAGAAGTTGAAGAGAGACGCCATGAATGACTCAATCGGACTGTACCTGAACGATATCGGCAAGGTTTCCTTGCTCAACGCGGAGGAAGAGCGCGAACTGTCGCGCGTCATCGAGGCCGGCCGCGAGGCCGCCGAGCGCCTCGCCAAGGGCGAGAAGGGGGCCGCCCTCAAGGCCCAGGTCGCTGCTGCGGCAGACGCCAAGGATCGCTTCATCCGCTCCAACCTCCGCCTCGTGGTCAGCATCGCCCGCCGCTACCCCCTGCCCCAGGGCATGGACCTGCTCGACCTCATCCAGGAGGGCAACCTCGGGCTCGAGCACGCCGTCGACAAGTTCGACTGGCGCCGCGGCTTCAAGTTCTCCACCTACGCCACCTTCTGGATCCGCCAGGCCATCGGCCGTGCGCTCGACCAGAAGGCCAGCCTCATCCGCATCCCGGGCGACCGCTCGGCCAGCCTCCGTGCTGCGCTGCGCCAGGCCTCGGGCGACGGCGAGACCCTCGACGTCGGCAACGCCGAACTGCACCGCCTCACCACCCCGGTCTCGCTCGACAAGACCATCGGTGACGACGGCGACGCCACCCTCGGCGACCTCATGGCCAACGGCGACGGCACCCCCGAGGACGCCGTCATGGCCATGGTCGACAGCGACCTCCTCGACGAGTTGCTCGGCACCCTCGACAAGCGTGCCCGCTACGCGGTCGAGGCCCGCTTCGGCCTGATCGACGGCGAGCGCAAGAGCTTCCGCGAGGTCGGCGAGAACCTTGGCGTCACCGCCGAGGCCGCCCGCCGTCTCGTCAGCCGTGCGGTCGCCGGCCTCCGCGAGGACGCCGTCCGCATCCTGGCCGCCTGATCGGCATCGGCCGCACGGCCGGCCCCAGGCTCCAACCCAGTCCGACGTACGACGAGTACGCTCGACCCTCGTTATGAAGGTCGGCGTACTCGTCGTCGCGTACAACGCGGAAACCACACTCGTCGACGTCCTCGACCGCATCCGGCCCGAGATGCGCCGCGAACTCGCCGAGGTGCTCGTCCAGGACGACCACTCCACCGACCTCACCTTCAACGTCGCGACGGAGTACCTGCAGCGCGGCACCGACCTGCACCTCACCGTGGTCCGCCACCCGCAGAACCTCGGCTACGGCGGCAACCAGAAGGCCGGGTACACCTACGCGGTCAACCACGGCTGGGACGTCGTGGTGCTGCTCCACGGCGACGGGCAGTACGCCCCTGAGGTGATGCACGAGATGATCGCCCCGATCGTCGAGGGCGACGCCGACGCCGTGTTCGGCAGCCGGATGATGACCCCCGGCGGCGCCCGGCAGGGCGGCATGCCGATGTACAAGTACGTCGGCAACCGGATCCTCACCACCGCCCAGAACGCGATCACCGGCCTGCGGCTCAGCGAGTGGCACTCGGGCTACCGCGCCTACCGCGTCAGCGCCCTCGCCGAGCTGCCCTTCGTGGGCAACAGCGACGGCTTCGACTTCGACACCGAGATCATCCTGCAACTCGCCGCCGCGAAGAAGAAGATCGTCGAGGTGCCGATCCCCACGTACTACGGCGACGAGATCTGCCGTGTCAACGGCATCGCCTACGCCCGCGACATCATGATCGACACCGTGCGCCACCGCCTCGGCCGCACCGGCTTCGGCGCCGGCGACGTCGGCCGGGTCACCGAGCCCTACGCCTACAAGCCGTCCGCGCACAGCTCGCACGGCCGGGTGCTGCAGTTCATGCAGTCACGCCCGCCGATGCGAGTGCTCGACGTCGGCTGCGGTCCCGGCTGGCTTGCCGAGGCGCTCACCGCCCAGGGCCACGAGGTCACCGGCGTCGACATCGCCGAGGAGGCGGGCGTGCGCGGCCGCATGCACCGGTTCGTCCAGGCCGACCTCGAACGCGGGTTGCCCGACGAGGTGGGCGGCGACTTCGACGTCGTGGTGGCCGCCGACGTCATCGAGCACGTCCGCACCCCGCAGCAGCTGATGCAGGAGATGTCGCACCGTCTGCGCCCAGGCGGCACCGTGATCGCCAGCGTCCCCAACATCTCGCACTGGTACCCGCGCACCCGAACCGCACTGGGCCTGTTCGACTACGACCAGCGCGGCATCCTCGACGCCACCCACGTCCGGTTCTTCACTCGCCGCTCGTTCGTGCGGCTCGCCAAGCAGGCGGGCCTGCAGCCGATCGAGCGCCGCCACACCGGCCTGCCGTTCGACGCGCTGAAGCTGCGCACCGAGCGCGGCCCCGGCCGGCTCGCCGCGCTCGTCGACCGAGCGCTCGTGCGGCTGTGGCCGACGATGTTCGCCTACCAGTTCGTCTACGAGCTCGACGTGATCCCCGCGCTCGATGCGCCGCTCGATGTGGCGACCGACGCGGCCGGCTGACCCCGCCATCCGCGCGGCCCGCGCCGTCACCGTCACCGCGACGGTGGTGTTCGCGCTGATCGTGTGCCGCGGGCGGCCGTGGGAGCTGTTCGTCCGCGAGGCGTTCAGCAACGACTTCTACGACGAGCAGGCGCGGGCGTTCCTGCGACTGCGGCTGCACGTGCGACCGGAGGTGCCGGGGCCGGAGGGCTTCCTGATCGACGGCCGCACGTACCTGTACTACGGGTCGTTCCTCGCGTTCGTGCGCGTGCCGTTCGCCGTGTTCGGCGACGTGTTCGCCGGACGGCTCGCCCGCCTGTCGATGATCGTCGCGTTCGCCGCGTACGCCACCGGCTGCACCCACCTCGTCCGGCACGTCGCCGCGAGGTGGCGCGGCGCGGCGAGCCCGTGGCGGGTGGCCGGCTTCGTCGCCGCCGCCGTGTGCTCGCCGGTGCTGTTCCTGGCCGGCTGGGTGAGCGTGTACCACGAGACCGAGCTGTGGGCGGCGGCGTTCGCCGTGTGGACCCTCGCCGGGGTGGTGCGGTTGCTCGACGTGCTCGACGCCGGCGACTCCCCCACCCGCCGCCAACTCCTCGCCGTCGGGTTCCCGATCGCCGCCGGCATCACCACGCGCGCCTCCGTCGGCCTGGGTGTGGCCGTCGGGGCGTGCCTCGTCCTCGCCGTCCCCGTGTTCTGGTCGCGCATCGTGGCGAGATCCGGGAAGATGCGCGACCAGAACGATCGCGGGCGTACCGGTGCCCCGGCGATGATCACCGCGGTCGCGACCGTGGCTGCGTCGGCCGTCGGGTTCGTGGTCCACACCGGCATCAACTGGGCGAAGTTCGGATCCCCCACCGCACTGCCGGGCCAGCTCCAGCTGCTCAGCATCAACGACCCCACCCGCGCGGCGTGGTTCGCCGGCAACGGCGACAGCTTCTTCTCGCCCCGCTTCCTCGAGACCACGCTCGTGCAGTACGTGCGCCCGGACACGGTGCGCCTCGAGCGGCTGTTCCCCTTCGTCCGCTACGGCCCGCTCGCCACCGACCGCGGCTCGTACCCGCTCGAGACGATCACCCCGTCCGCGTCGCTGACCACGTCGGCCACGTTGCTCGTCGTGCTCGCGCTGGTCGGTGTGGTGCTCGCCGTGCGCGCCCGGGCCTGGACCGTCGTCGCCCTCGCCGCCGGCGGCGTGGTCGCGGCCGTGCCCACGTTCACGATCGGCTTCATCGGCAACCGCTACCTGGTCGACATGCTGCCGATGCTGCTCGCCCCCGCCGCGATGTGCGCCGCCGCGCTCCGCCTCCCCACTCCGTCGTGGCGGCGCGCCGCTCGCGTCGGCGCCGTCGCGCTCGTCGCCTGGGGCACCTGGTGCAACGTCGCCCTCGCGCTGTGGACCCAGCAACTCAAGGAGCCCGGCTTCACCGAGTGGCGCTACCGCGTGGACGGCTGGGTGTTCGGCGACCCGGCACCGGCGCTCGTCGACCTCGTGCCCGGCGCACCGGTTCCGCGTGACGGCGTGGTGGTGCTCGACCGCGACCCGGCGATCGATCGGTGCAGCGCGGTGTACATCGCCGAGCAGGGCGTGCTCGTGGCGCTCGAACGGAGCAACGACGGTCGCAGCCTGCGCGGCACCGTGCGCCTCCAGGACGAGCGCACCCTCGTCGCCGCCGGCGACGACTGGAGCGTCACGGCGGTGCGCACCTCCGGCGGCGTCCAGCTCGAGGCCGTGGTGGACCCCGCCGCGGACGGCACCGGCGGCGCCCAGGCCCTCGGCGCCCCGTTCGCCCCACCCGCCGACGGCACGCTCGCGTTCGAGGTCATCGCCGACCCCGTGAACGGCCAGCTGTCCGCACGCGCCGGCGATCACACCCCCACCGCCGGCTCCGAGGCGTTCCTGTTCGCCGCACCGCAGGGGGCCGCGCTCCCCGGCGCCACCGCCACGATCGACGCCGAGCCCGGCGATTCCCTCTGCCGCCAGCTGGAGGCCCGTCGCTAGCATTTCAGCCGTGGCAAAGGACTGGAGCCCCTCGTCGTGGCACGCGTACCCGGCGAACCAACAACCCGACTGGCCCGATCCGGGCGAGCTCGACCGGGCGTTGAAGCAGATCTCGTCCTATCCCCCGCTCGTCTTCGCCGGTGAGGCACGGTCGCTGCAGTCGTCGCTCGCGAAGGTGGCCGCCGGCAACGCGTTCCTGCTCCAGGCCGGCGACTGCGCCGAGAGCTTCGAGGAGTTCTCCGCGGTCAACATCCGCGAGAAGCTGCGCGTCATCCTGCAGATGGCCGTCGTGCTCACCTACAGCCTCGGCGTGCCCGTGGTGAAGGTCGGCCGTATGGCCGGCCAGTTCGCGAAGCCCCGCTCGTCGGCGTTCGAGAAGATCGGCGACCTCGAGCTGCCCAGCTTCCGCGGCCACATCGTGAACGATCCCACGCCCACCGAGGCCGCCCGCATCCCGAACCCCGAGCGGCTCGTGCAGGCGTACCACCAGTCGGCGTCCACGCTGAACCTGGTCCGCGCGTTCACCAAGGGCGGGTTCGCCGACCTCACCCGCGTCCACGCGTGGACCCAGGAGTTCGTCGAGTCGAGCCCCGAGGGCCGCCGCTACGAGCAGCTCGCCAACGAGATCGACCGGGCGCTCAAGTTCATGCGTGCCTGCGGCGTCGAGGTGGAGAACAACCACAACCTCAGCGAGGTCGACGTCTACACCAGCCACGAGGCGCTGCTGCTCGGCTACGAGGAAGCCCTCACCCGCCAGGACTCGCTCACCGGCGGCTGGTACGACTGCTCGGCGCACATGCTCTGGATCGGCGAGCGCACCCGCGAGCTCGACGGCGCGCACGTCGAGTTCCTCCGCGGCGTGGGCAACCCGATCGGCTGCAAGATCGGCCCGACCACCCCCACGGACTACGTGCTCGAGCTGTGCGAGCGGCTGAACCCCGCACGCATCCCCGGGCGCCTCACGCTCATCAGCCGCATGGGTGCGGGCAAGGTGGAGGCCGCGCTGCCCGCCATCCTGCGCGCGGTCCGCGACGCCGGCCATCCGGTGGTGTGGGCGTGCGACCCGATGCACGGCAACACGTTCACGTCGTCCACCGGGCACAAGACCCGCGACTTCGCCGACATCTGCGCCGAGATCGACGGCTTCGTCCGCGCCCACCACGGCGAGGGCACCTGGCCCGGCGGCATCCACGTCGAGCTCACCGGCGACAACGTCACCGAGTGCCTCGGCGGCGCCGACAAGATCCTCGACACCGAACTGGCCGACCGCTACCAGACCGTGTGCGACCCGCGGCTCAACGCCCGCCAGAGCCTCGACCTGGCATTCCACGTGGCCGAGTCGCTCCGCTCGTCCGGACTCGCCTGAACCGGCCCGAGGACGGCGACACCGCACCGGGTTCCGCGATGACGGCGCTCGACCTCGTCGACACCTGGCCCGTGCCCCACGTGAGTGCCGCGTCGATCGTCGTCGCGCCGGGGACCGTGCCCGTCGTCGTCACGCACGGCGATCCGTACCACTCGTACCGCCTCGCGTCGATCTCGAAGCCGATGACGGCCTGGGCGGCGCTCGTCGCGGTCGAGGAGGGCATCGTCTCCCTCGACGATCCGGTCGGTCAGCCGAGCTGCACCCTGCGCCACCTGCTCGCCCACGCCGGCGGCTACCCCTTCGACGGCCGCGACCCGATCAGCGCTCCAGGCAAGCGGCGCATCTACTCCAACGGCGGCATCGAGCTCGCCGCCGACCACGTCGCCGCGGCCGCCGGTATGCCGTTCGCGCAGTACCTCGCCGAGGCCGTGTTCCAGCCGCTCGGCATGACCGCGAGCGAGCTGCGCGGCTCACCGGCCTACGCCGTGTGGAGCACGCTCACCGACACGGTGCGCTTCGCGCTGGAGCTGATCACGCCCACGCTGCTCTCGCCAGCCACGGCGGCCTCCGCCGTGGCGCCCGTGTTCGGCGGCCTGCGCGGCGTGGTGCCCGGCGTCGGCACCTACGACGACTGCGTGTGGGGGCTCGGCGTCGAGATCCGCGACACCAAGCAGCCCCACTGGACGGGGTCGCGCAATTCCACCGGAGCGTTCGGACACTTCGGCGGGGCCGGTACCCTTCTGTGGGTGGACCTGGGGGCCGTACACGACCGTGCTGTCGCCTGCGTGGCATTGACCGATCGTCCCTTCGACGAGTGGGCCGCCGACGCCCTGCGGCTCTGGCCGCAACTGAGCGACGCCGTGATCGCCGAGGCGTCCGCCGCCGCCGGACCGGCCGGTGCGATCACCGGCACCGTCACGGAGGGCCGTTGATGATCCTGCGGCCGGGCGATCGTGTTCGGGTGGAGACCACGGGCGACGACGGCTTCCCGGTCGTGAAGTACGGGTTCGTCGGTGGTGTCACCGGCGGCGACGACCTGCACCCCGGCCCCGTGGTGGTGATGCTCGACGGCGAGCTCGGCGGCGACGTGATCGACCCGTGCTGCGTGCAGCCGGTCAGCATCACCAACGTCGAACTGCGCCTCGCCGGCCACGACCTCATGGACGAGCCCGAACTGCGCCGCGGGCTCATCGGCCTGTGGCACGCCGAGGCCGACACCGCAGGTCTCGACGTGGACGCGCTCCACCCGCTGGGCGACGGCCTGCGCGACTCCAGCGATTCGTGGGCCCTCGCCGAGCTCACGGCCGGCGGCGAGCAGTACGTCGTGCGCGCGTTCTGCCTGCCGAACGAGCCGGGCGTCGTGCGCGTGCGCGCCGACCGACCCAACCGATGGGACGGGTAGCCCAGGACACGCCGCCCGGCTGGATCGCACTCCTGCTCGCCACGGCGTCCGTCGGCATCGCGAACTCGGTCGTCTTCTCGCTCCTCAGCGACCTCCAGGACGAGTACGGCTTCGCCGACACCGGCCTCGGGCTCATCGCCGGCGCCGGCATGCTCATCGGGTTCGTGAGCCAGCTCGTGCTCGCCCCGCTCGCCGACCGTGGCCACTCCAAGACGCTGCTGCTCGCCGGGCTCGTCGCCGCGATCACCGGCAGCGTGGTGTTCGCCGCGTCGTCGTCGCTGCCGATGCTCGTGCTCGCCCGCGCGATCGTCGGGGTGTCGAACGGCCTGTTCCTCCCGGCGGCTCGCGCGATCGCCGCGAACACCAGTCCGGACCGCATGGGCGAACGTCTCGGCACGCTCGGCGGCGTGGAGCTCGCCGGCTTCGTCACCGGACCGGTGATCGGCGGCGTACTCGTCGGCCCGCTGGGCGTGCGGTGGCCGTTCCTCGTGTGCGGCATGTTCGCCTTCGTGGCGCTGGTCGCGCTCGCACCGCGGTCACTGCCCACCCCACCGGTCTCCGAGCGCCGGCACGGCGTGAGCCTGGACCTGCTGCGCCTGCGCGAGATGCAGGTCGCGGTGCTGATGGCGATGGCGCTGTTCTTCCCGGTCGGGATGTACGACGCGATCCTCGACCGCTACATGACCGACCGCGGGGCGTCGAACGTGCTGATCGGGATCAGCTTCCTGCTCTACGGCATCCCGTTCGCGTTGCTCGCCACGTACGGCGGCCGGCTCGCCGATCGCCACGGCGCGTTCCGGGTCGCGACGATCGCGGTGGTGGCGGTGGTGCCGCTCACCGCCGTCTACGGCGTGCTCACCGTGCCGATCGTGATCGCGCTGCTCTTCGCCGTGGAGGGCGCCGTGCAGGCGCTCGGCGTGCCCGCCACCCAGTCGCTCGTCGCGTCGGCCGCACCGCACGGACGGTCGTCGGCCGCACAGGGTCTCGCCGGCGCGATGAACATGCTCGGCGCCACGCTGTCGGCGTTCGCCGCGCCCGCCGTGTACGGCCGCTGGGGCGCCGAGGGCGCGTTCGGCGGTGCGGCACTGCTCGTGGGGCTGGCCGGACTCGCCGCCGCGTCGTTGCGCCGCTCGGCCGCCGCCGTCGCGACGCCCTGACCGACGCGAGTCGGCCGCGGGACCGCCGCGCCCACCTCGGGCGTTCCCGTCCCGCAGTCCCCGAGAAACACAACGGCCGCGGGATGAATCCGCCCGATCCGGGCAGATCCGTCCCGCGGCCGAACAACACCTCAGCTGTTCAACACCTCAGCTGAGGCGCTCGATCACCATCGCCATGCCCTGGCCGCCACCCACGCACATGCTCTCGACGCCCCAGGTCTTGTCCTCCCACTGGAGGCCGTTGATGAGCGTGGTCATGATGCGGGCGCCGGTCATGCCGAACGGGTGGCCGAGCGCGATCGCGCCGCCGTGCACGTTCAGCTGGCGGTCGATGTCGATGCCGAGGTGCTTGGCCGAACCGATCACCTGCACCGCGAACGCCTCGTTGATCTCCACCAGGTCGATCTCGTCCATCGTCTTGCCGGCGAGCTTCAACGCCTTGCGGATCGCCTCGATCGGACCGAGACCCATGATCTCCGGGTTGAGGCCCGACACGCCCGACGACACGATGCGCGCCAGCGGGGTGAGGCCGAGCTCCTTGGCCTTCGTGTCGCTCATCACGAGCACCGCTGCGGCGCCGTCGTTGAGCGGGCAGGCGTTGCCGGCGGTGACGGTGCCGTCGGGGCGGAACGCCGGCTTCAGCTGGCTCACGGCCTCGTAGGTGGTGCCGGGGCGGGGGCCGTCGTCCTTCGATACCACGGTGCCATCGGGCAGCGTGAGCGGCGTGATCTCCCGCTCGAAGAAGCCCTTCTCCACGTACTCGCACGCCAGGTTCTGGCTGCGCACGCCGAAGCGGTCCTGCTCCTCGCGGCTGATGCCCTCGGCCTCCACCACGTTCTCCGCGGTCTGGCCCATCGCGATGTACATGTCGGGCAGGCCGACCGGCGGGGTCCAGGTGCCCTGGCCGCCCTGCGAGCGCAGTTTGGTGCGCTCGCCCGGCTCCTTGAAGACCGGGTTCGGGGCGGAGTCGCTCGCGCCGCTCATGTAGCGGCTGACCGTCTCGACGCCACCGGCGATGAAGCAGTCGCCCTCACCGGCCTTGATCGCGTGGAACGCCATGCGGATGGTCTGCAGGCTCGACGAGCAGTAGCGGTTCACGGTGACGCCCGGGATGTCGTCGAAGCCGGCGAGCACGCTGATCACGCGGGCGATGTTGAAGCCGCCCTCACCGGCGGGCTGGCCGATGCCCCACATGACGTCGTTGACGTCCGAGGCCTGCACCTGCGGCGCCTTGTCCATCAGCGCCTTCAGGATCTGGGCGCTCATGTCGTCGGGTCGCAGCGTGGTGAGCGAGCCCTTGTTGGCCCGACCGATCGGGCTGCGGGCGGTGGCGACGATGACGGCTTCGGTCATGGCAGTGATTCCCCTCGGGCTCGAATCTTGACCCGACGGTCAAGAACATCCGAACGTCAGGGTACCGCGCGGTCACCCTGCGGAAAAGGGAGGGCGCCTCGGCGCGGAACACGCCGTCAGCGGGTGTCGACGACGCGGAAGGCCTCGGCGCAGCGACCTTCGGGCAGGCCGAAGTGCTGCGCGGTGAAGCCCATCCAGCCACGCACCCGCTGCTCCACCCCCGACGGGTCCTGGTGCTGGGTCTCGTGGCAGAGCAGCGCCCGGATCTTGCGGTCGACCTGATCCGTCACGTCCACGTGGGCGTTCGGCTGCGGCCCGCCCATGACCCACACCTCGGGCACCGTCCAGGCCTCGAGCCCCTCGTCGATCAGTTCGGGGTAGGCGAAGGGGTTGCGCGAGTCCGGGTAGACCGCGGCGATCGCGGCCTCACCGGCGGCCAGGTGGTCGGGGTGGCTCGCGTAGATCCGGTCGAGGTTGCGCTCGGGCGACTGGGTGATCACCACGGTCGGCCGCACCTGACGGATCACCCGCGACAGGTCGCGCCGCAGCGTCAGGTCGTACACCACGCGGCCGTCGCCGTGGCCGAGGAAGATCAGCGAGTGCACGCCGACCTCCTTGGCCGCACGGGTCTGCTCCTCGCGGCGCATCATCGCCATGTCCGGGCGGGCGATCGTCTGGTCGAACCCGCCGGCGTCGCCGTCGGTGACCAGGCAGTAGGTGACCTCCACGCCGTGGTCCGTGAGCCACGCGACCGTGCCGGCCGCACCGAAGTCGACGTCGTCGGGATGCGCCGTGATCACGAGCGCCCGTTCGATCTCCGAGGGTTGCAACATGCAACCAGCCTACGAGACGGCGAGACGCCCGTCCGGGCCGATCAGAGGTCCTCGAGGAACTCGCCTCTCGCGTCGGCGGCGGCGAGCACGCGCTCGAGTTCCTCGAGCTGCATCGGATCGCGCACGTTCAGCAACTTGGCGTAGAAGCGCAGGCCCTTCGGCGTGCCGACCACCCGCACCGGGATCCGGTCGCCCAGGTCCGCTCCGTACTCGGTGGGGATGTCCACCGAGCGCACCCCGGCGTCGTGCAGGTCGGACTCCTCTGCGGCGAGCTCGCCGGCACCGAACCCGTACAGCTCGGCGTCGACGAAGAACGTGAATTCGGCCATCGGCCGCGAACGGTAGGCCCGTGACGAGGTCGGTGCACGATCGTTCGTCGGTGAGACGATTCCGCTACGGTCGTCTCATGTCCCAGGGCACCCCACTCGTCGACACGTCCGTCTCCGCTGAGGGCGTGAGCCTCTCCAACCCCGAGTTCTGGCTCGCGCCCCGCTCGTACCGCGAAGGGGTGTTCCACGCCCTGCGCCAGCAGGACGAGCTGGCGTTCTACGAGGAGTGGGAGTTCCTCGACTCGCCGTTCCCGAAGGGCCCCGGCTACTTCGCGCTCACCCGTCACGAGGACGTGTGGCACGTGAGCCGCAACCCGCAGCTGTTCTGCAGCGGCCAGGGCAGCAACATCGGCGACCTCCCGCAGGAGATGGCGGAGTTCTTCGGTTCGATGATCGCGATGGACGACCCCAAGCACTTCCGCCTCCGCTCGATCGTCTCGAAGGGCTTCACCCCGAAGGAGGTCGCCCGCATCGAGGGCTACGTGCACGACAAGGCGCGCGAGCTCGTCGACAGCCTCATCGAGCGCTTCCCCGAGAAGGAGTGCGACTTCGTCACCGAGTTCGCCGCTCCCCTGCCGCTGCAGATCATCTGCGAGATGATGGGCATCCCCAAGGAGGACGAGGCCCAGATCTTCAACTGGACCAACACCATCCTCGGCGCCGGCGACCCCGAGTTCGGCGGCACGCTCGACGCGCTCATGGGTGCGGCGATCGGCATGTTCTCGTACGCGCAGGCGCTCGGCGAGAGCCGGCTCGCCACCCCCGCCGACGACCTCACCAGCGTGATGATGCACGCCGAGGTCGACGGCCAGCGGCTCACCGCCCAGGAGTTCGGGTCGTTCTTCATCCTGCTCGTCGTGGCCGGCAACGAGACCACCCGCAACGCGATCAGCCACGGGATGTACACGTTCACCAAGTACCCCGAGCAGAAGCAGATCTGGTGGAACGACTGGGACGGCGTCACGCGCACGGCGGTCGACGAGATCGTGCGCTGGGCGACGCCGGTCATCCACTTCCGTCGCACCGCCACCGAGGACACGATGATCGGCAACACCAAGGTGCAGGCCGGCCAGAAGGTCGTCATGTTCTACAACTCGGCCAACCGCGACGAGCGGGTGTTCACCGACCCGTACTCGTTCGACGTGCGCCGCCCGCTGCAGCCGCAGCAGGCGGGGTTCGGCGCGGGTGGCCCGCACTTCTGCCTCGGCGCCAACCTGGCCCGCCGCGAGATCGCGGTCGCGTTCGACGAACTGCGCCGCCGGCTGCCGAACATGACCATCACCAGCGAACCCGACTACCTGCAGAGCAACTTCATCAACGGCATCAAGCACCTGCGCTGCAGCTGGGCCTGACCGCTCGCCCGATCACGCCACCATCGGCCGGGTGACGAACGCCCGTCGCCTCGTTACCCTCCTGCGGCGCCCTTCCCGACGCGCCCGCGCGTCGGTCCCCGCCACTCCCCACCCCCAGGAGCGCAGGTGCCGATCCACATCCTCACCATGAGCTGCCCCGACCGTCCGGGCATCGTCGCCTCGATCGCGCAGGGTCTGCTCGACGTGGGCGCGAACATCGTCGACAACGCCCAGCACGGCGACGAGACGAGCGGACTGTTCTGCATGCGCACCCGCCTCGACGCGCCCGTCGAGCGGTCGGCCGACATCACCGACGCCCTGCGGGAACGGGCCGACGCACTGGGTGCCACCCTGCGGGTCCGACGCGAGGACGAGCGCCCCACGGTGCTGCTGATGGTGTCGAAGCACGACCACTGCCTCATCGACCTGCTGCAGCGGTGGCGGGCCGGCGAGCTGCCCGTGCACGTCGGCGCCGTCGTGTCGAACCACCCCGACCTCGAGCCGCTCGCCACCGCCGCCGGCGTGCCGTTCGAGCACGTGCCGGTCACCAAGGACACCAAGCCGGCGGCCGAGGCACGACTGCGTGAGCTCGTGGCCGCCACCGGCGCCGAGCTCGTGGTGCTCGCCCGCTACATGCAGATCCTGTCCGACGAGCTCACGCGCGAGCTCGACGGCCGGATCATCAACATCCACCACTCGTTCCTGCCAGGGTTCAAGGGCGCCCGCCCCTACCACCAGGCGTGGGACCGGGGCGTGAAGCTGATCGGTGCGACGGCGCACTTCGTGACCGGCGACCTCGACGAGGGTCCGATCATCGAACAGGACGTCGCCCGCGTGCACCACGCGGTGTCGGCCGACGAGATGGTGGTGCTCGGCAAGGACATCGAGCGGGTCGTGCTCTCCCGGGCCGTGAAGGCCTGGGCCGAGGGCCGGGTGTTCCTCGTCGGCCAGCGCACCGTCGTGTTCCCCTGACCGCGGCCGGATCGACGAGCGACCGGTGAGCGACCGGTGAGCGACCGGTGAGCGACCGGTGAGCGACCGGTGAGCGACCGGTGGCCGAGCTCGAGGTGGCCGAGCTCGAGGTGGCCGAGCTCGAGGTGGCCGAGCTCGAGCGGTTCGAGAACGCGGGCGTGTACGACGCGGCCACCGACCTGGAGGCCCGAGCCGGATCGATGGTCAGTCGAACGGACGGGGGTTGTTCGCCGCGCTGGCGATCACGATCCCGAACCGGAACGCACCGCTCGACCACACCGAGCACGGGTTCTCCCCGGCGACGGGGCAGAAGTGCACACCGTCGCCGCGCACCACGGTGGTGCCGTCGGGGGCGCAGTCGATGTCGTGCACGGTGCAGGGCAGGCGCTCGGCGAACGAGCCGTCCACCGTCTCGACCGCCCGGCCCGCGTCGACGTAGGACACGAAGCGGAACCGCTGCGCGTACTCGCGGTACATCGCGTTGATGCCCTCCACCTCGAGCTCGGCCTCGAAGCTCGGTGCGCGGTGGGGCTGCCCGACCAGGACCACTCGCGCGCCGGCACGCCGTGCGGTGTCGATCAGCTGTCCGACGTCGTAGCGGTACTGCTCCACCAGCGCCTCGTCGGCGAGGTGACGGCCATCGGGGCCGACCATGCAGTCGGTGAGCGAGTTGCCGGTGAAGGTGATCACCACGACGCTGCGGCGGGTGGCCTCGAGGTCGACGCCCAGCCAGTCGCACGGCGCGGTGCCACCCCAGAACTTCGACACCGGGGTCTTGCCCGGCGTGAGGAACTGCAGGATGGGGCTGACCTCCTGCGCGAGCGAGTCGCCGACGAGGACGAGCCGGTCGATGCGCGACGCCGGCAGCGTCCACCCGGTGCGTCGCGCCTGCGGCAGCGACGCCGACTGGCCCGACATCGGAGGTGCACCGGCGGGTCGATCGGTGCGCTGGGGTGCCGAGCGCTGACCGGACGAAGGTTGGCCGGACGTCTCGGTGCTCGCCCCTGCGCCCCCGGCGGGCGGGATGCTCGGCACCGTCGCACGTCCGACGGCGGTCAGCGATGCAGCCACCACCTCGGATGCGGCGGACGAGGCGGTCGCAGGCGTCGGGTCGGGCAGGAACGAGGTGGCCGCGACCCGCGCCGCGCCCCCGGCCGGGAACGCCAGCAGCACCGCGGCGCAACTGACCACTCTCCGTACTCGTCCGCCCACTCTGGGGACTGTACGGACGGGGGGTGAGGGCGGCAACGGCGCGTCCATGGAGACATCGTGAAGAACACCTCTCGGATTCGTCAGGCCCCGGGGGTCGGTTCGACCCCGGCACCACGGTCCCGGGGCCACCACGTCCCACGGGTCCGTCGGCCACCACCAGGGGCGATACCACCGCCGACACCGCCGCGCGAGGTCGACCACGGGAAACGCTCCTGTGAACACGGAGCGTGATCCAGCCCTGCTCGTGTTCCACCCTCCGACGCTGGTACCGTCCGCGGGATGCAGGGCCAGGAGGGGTACCGCCCGGGCGTCGACGGCATCCGCGCGCTCGCCGTCGCGGCCGTGCTCTGGTTCCACCTCGATCGCCTCCCCGGCGGCAACCTCGGCGTCGACGCCTTCTTCGTCGTGTCCGGCTGGCTGATCACCTGGAAGCTCCTGGCCCAGGCCGACCGCGACGGCCGGATCGCGCTCGTGCCGTTCTGGTCGGCGCGCGTCCGTCGCCTCCTGCCCGCCAGCCTCGCCGTGCTCGCCGCGATCGCGATCGCCTGGCCGCTCGCCGGCATCGACGTGCCCTCGCTGCGACGCGACCTGCTGTTCGCCGCCGGCTGGGCGTCGAACTGGGGCACGATCTCGGGGGGCGGCGACTACTGGGCCCGCTTCGGCGAACCCTCGCCGGTCACCCACTTCTGGTCGCTCGCGATCGAGGAGCAGTTCTACCTCGCGTGGCCGCTCGTGATCGCCGTGGTGGTGCTCACGGTCCGGCGTCACCGGGTGGTGGTCGGCGCGATCAGCCTCGCCGCCGCCGTCGCGTCGGTGGTCGTGATGCAGCTCGTGTACGACCCGACCGACCCGACCGCGACGTACATGAACACCTTCGCCCGGGCGCACAGCCTGCTCGTCGGGGCGGCCGCCGCAGCGTTCACCGTCACCCTCGCCGACGGCCGGCTGCGCGGCGGTGCCATCGCCCGACGACTCGCGCCGGTGGGTGCCGTCGGCGCCCTCGCGATCGTCGCTGCGGTGTCGGCCGCCGGCGCCCGCTCCCGCAACGACTGGATGTTCGCCTGGGGCTTCCCGCTGTTCGCCGTCGCGATGGTGCCCGTCGTGGTGGCCGCGGCCGACGGCGCGGCCGAGCGGGTGCTGGCCGCACGACCGATGCGCTGGGTGGCCGACCGCAGCTACGGCCTCTACCTGTGGCACTGGCCGGTGTTCCTGCTGCTCACCCCCGACCGGCTCGGCGTCGACGACGGCGCGCTCCCCCGAGCGCTCGTCGACGTGCTGCGCGTGGCCGTGTCCGTCGTGCTCTCCGACCTCTCCCTCCGCTGGCTCGAGACACCGGTGCGCCGCCGTCGCCGGTTCCGCTCATGGCGCGCACCGGTCGCCGCGGCCGGAGCCCTGACAGCCGTCGCCGTGCTCGCCGTCACCGTCGTCCCCGGCTCGCCCGCGTCGTCGAGCGACGCCGTGGTCACCCTGCCGCCGCCACCGCCGACGGTGTCGGCCCCGGTGGCCGACGCCGACGCGCCCACCAGGACGGCGGAGTCGGCGGAGGTCGACTCGCTGGAACCCGTCCCGCCCGAGACCACCGCCCTCGAGTCCACGACCCCGTCGGCATCGACCACACCGTCGACCTCACCGACGAGCACGACCACCACCGTCACCCCGCTCGTCGTCCTCGACCGGCCGCTGCGCGTGCTCGTGACCGGCGACTCCATGGCGCTGCACATGTCCGACGCGCTCATCGCCCACGCCGCCGAGGTGCCCGACGAGCTGCTCGTCGGCAGCGCCGCGTTCCCCGGCTGCGGCCTCACCGCCGGCGCGGACGGCCGGATGCACGAGTTCACCGACGTCGACGGCACCCGCGACCTGATCGACCTGAGCGGCTGCCTGCTGCAGTGGCAGACCGTGCCCCAGCGGGTGGTGGACGAGGCCGTCGACGTGGTGGTCGTGCAGATCGGCGCCTGGGACGCCGTCGACGTCCATCTCCCCGACGGCCGGGTGGTCTCGGCCGGTGACGACGCCGGCCTCGCCCTGCTCCGCGACGCCTACCGCGACTTCACCTCCGCGGTCGTCGACGCCGGGGCCCGCGTGCTCTGGGTGCGCCCCGCCGACGCTCACCTCGGGTGGGGCGAGGTCGACGACCCCGTGAACGACCCGGCGCGCTGGGACGCGATCCGGTCGGTGATCGACGAGCTGTCCGTCGAGTTCGGCGTGGCCCAGGTGGACCTCGGCGCGTGGCTCACCGCGCAGTGGCTCGAGGGCCCCGACGGACGACCGGACGGCATCCACCTCGGCCCGGGACTCAACGAGCGATTCGTGCTGGAGGCGGTCGACCCGGCCCTCGCCGCACTCGCCGGCCGCGCCTGACCGCACCTGACCGCACCTGACCGCGCGGGTTCCGGCACGGGTGCCGGTCAGCTGCCCAGCTCACCTCGGGTGTAGTGGCGCCGGCAGAGCAGCTCGTAGCGCACCACGTCGCCGAAGAGCGGCTGCTCACCGTCGGCCACGGCCGTGTCGCCGACCACCACGGTCTCACCCTCGTAGGTGATCGTCCCGTTCACGATGCGCGCGTTGTGCGTGGCGCGCGACCCGCACCAGCAGCGGGCCTCCACCTGCATCGGCACCCGCTCGTCGGCCACCTCGAGCATCCGCTTCGTGCCGTCGAACAGCAGCCCGCGGAAGTCGGTGATGAGACCGAACGCGAACACGTCGACGGCGAGCTCATCGACGCACCGGGCGATCTGGTCGCACTGTTCGACGGTGTAGAACTGCACCTCGTCGCACACCAGGTAGTGCAACGGCCAGTGGTCGAGCGCGAGCCGGTGGATGTCGAGATCGGGCTCGACCTCGATCGCCTCCGCCGCCACGCCGAGCCGGCTCGTGACCTGCGACCCCTCGCGATCGAGCTTGGTGAGGAGCAGCCCGTACAGCTCGCGGGACGCGAGGTTGTGGTGGATCTGCAGCGCCATGGTGCTCTTCCCGGAGCCCATCGTGCCGAAGCTGAAACGCAAGGTCGCCATGGTGAGCCACGACCATACCGGCCACCGGTATCTTCACTGGATGCGGCACTGGCGATGGCTCGTGGTCCTCGGTGGGGTCGCCGCCCTGTGCACCGCACCCGTGGCGTGGGCCATGCGACCGGTCCCCGAGATCGACGTCGCGACGGCCGATCTCGTGGCTCGCGTGGCCGACTCCGACGTCACCCCGTACGAGGGCATCTTCGAGTCCCGAGGCGGGCTCCGCCTGCCGGATCTCGGTCGTCTGGAGGACGAGCTGGCCCCCTTCACCCAGACCAGCCGGGTGCGGGTGTGGTACGCCGCGCCCGACACCTGGCGCAGCGACGAGCTGCTCATCGGCGCCGAACGCTCCGTGTACCGCCAACCGGGTGGGCTGTGGCTGTGGGACTCGGGTACGAGGCGCGTGGTGTTCTCGCCACGCGAGGGCACCGAACCACTGCGCATCCCGCGGCTCATGGACCTCAACCCCGCCGAGCTCGGCCGTCGCCTGCTCGCCGAGGCCGAGGGCGAGACCGTCGTGCGCATCGCCGATCGTTGGGTGGCGGGCCAGGCGTCGGTGGGCCTGCGGATCCTGCCCCGCAGCGAGACCAGCACGATCGAGGCCGCGGAGCTGTGGGTCGATCCCGACACGGGCGTGGTGACGGCCGTCGAGATCGAGACCGGTGGCACGGCGCCCGCGTTCGAGACCGCGTTCACGTCGCTGCGGTTCCGCACGCCCGAGTTCGACGTGCTCGCCTTCGACCCCGAGGGCTCGGGCGAGCCCGTGCGCAGCGCCGTCACCGTCGACCCGGTGGAGTCGGTCAGCCGCACCTCGTTCGTGCCACTCCCCCAGGAGCTCGCCGGCCTCCCACGCCGCAACGACCCCCAGGCCGGGCTCGCCACCTACGGCGAGGGGCTCACCGTCGTGAACATGTTCGTGATCCCCCAGGGCAACCTCGGGCGCCAGATCAACTCGCTGCCGCGCGTCGAACGACCCTGGGGTGGTGAGGCGCTCGTGATCCCCACCTCGCTCGTCAACATCCAGATCCTCACCGTCGACGGATTCGAGGTGGTGTTGAGCGGAACCGTGGAGATCGCCGAGCTCGACCGCATCGCGGGCGAGCTCGTCGCGCAGGGAGCCGTCGCATGAGCACGTCCAGCGTCGTCCTGACCCACCAGCTCACCAAGCGCTACGCGAGCGGGCTGCTGGCCGTCGACGGCGTCGACCTCGACGTGCGCGAGGGCGACCTGTTCGGCTTCCTCGGCCCGAACGGCGCGGGCAAGACCACCACCATCCGGATGCTGCTGTCGCTCATCGCACCGACGTCGGGCACGGTCGAGGTGCTCGGCCGCGAGGTCACGCTCCACTCCCCCCACGCCCTCGAGGGCGTCGGCACGATGGTCGAGGGTCCGGCCTTCTACCCGTACCTGTCGGGCGAGCGGAACCTGATGATCTTCGACGGCGCCGGTGCCGGCGGTCCCCGGCGCACGCGACGCCAGCGGGTGCGCGACGTCATCGAACGCGTCGGCCTGGCCGACGTCGGCGACCGCCCGGTGAAGGCGTACTCGCTCGGCATGCGACAGCGCCTCGGCCTCGCCTCGGCCCTGCTGCGAACGCCACGGCTGCTCGTCCTCGACGAGCCGACCAACGGCCTCGACGCGCAGGGCATCCACGAGCTGCGCACCATGTTCGTCGACCTCGTCCGCGACGGCACCACGATCATGCTGTCGTCGCACCTGCTCGCGGAGGTGGAGCTGATCTGCACCCGGGCGGCGATGATGTCCGCCGGACGGATCGTGGCCCAGGACGACGTGCGCAACCTGCTCGCCCCCACCGGCTGGGTGCGCATCACCACACCCGACCTCGAGCGCGCGGTGCGGGCCCTGCAGGACGGACCGTTCCACTACGAGCCGATCGACCCGATCACCGTGCGGGTGCAGATCGGCGACCGGGCACCCGAGCTGCTCAACAAGGCGTTCGTGCAGGACGACATCCGCGTGCGCGAGCTCGTCGTCGAGCGACCCACCCTCGAGGACGTGTTCCTCGAGCGCACCGGCCACGGGGACATCCGATGATCCGCGTCGAACTCGCCAAGCTGCTGCGCCGCCCGCGCACCTGGGTCACGATCGCCCTGCTCTCCGGTCTGCCCGTCATCGTGGGCATCTTCGTGAAGGCCAGCGGACTCGCACCCCGACCGGGTGAGGGGCCGGCGCTGCTCTCGGAGGTCCTGAACAACGGCCTGCTCTTCCCGGCCGCGGCGCTCGCGATCATCCTGCCGCTGTTCCTGCCGATCGCCGTGTCGGTGATCGGCGGCGACACCGTGGCCGGTGAGGCCGCCAACGGCACCCTGCGGTACCTCCTCACGCGCCCCGTCGGCCGAAGCCGCCTGCTCACGGCCAAGCTCGTCACCGTCATCACGTTCATCTTCCTCGCCGTGATCGTGGTGGCGCTCGTGGCGCTCGCGGCCGGCGTCGTGCTGTTCGGCATCAGCCCGCTGTCGTCGATCTCCGCCACCGAACTCAGCCCGTTCCAGACCTTCGTGCGCACGATGCTCGCGATCCTGTACATCGGCTGGTCGATGCTCGGCCTCGGGGCGATCGCACTGTTCGCGTCCACCCGCACGGATTCGCCGCTCGCGGCGTCGCTCGCCACGCTGGCCGCCTTCGTCGGCTCGCAGGTGCTCGACCTCATCGAGGCCACCGAGTCGATCCAGCCGTTCCTGCCGACGCACTACTGGCTGCGCTTCGTCGACTTCTACCGCGACCCGATCCTGTGGCGCGACGTCACGGCCGGGGCGATCGTGCAGCTCGTGTACGTCGCGGTGTTCCTCGGCGCCGCCTGGGCGAACTTCACCACCAAGGACGTCACGAGCTGACGGCGTCGTCCGGCGCTCGGACGCGCTCGACGCGGTCGACCAGGTCGACCACCACGGCCGCATGGTCGCTCGGCACCACACCGTCCACGGGCGCCGTGCCGGCGAGCCACGCCGCCGCCGGGTTGCCGAGCGGCTTCGGCCGCGGCCAGCTCACGAACACGTAGTCGAGCCGGCGGTTCGGCCACGCCGTGGCCTGCTGGTACGGGTTGTCGCTGCGCCACGTGGCACCCGGGCCATCGCCCACCGCCTCCCAGCTGTCGGTGAGCACGAGGTTCCGGATCGGGCCGGCCCGCCGGCCGGTGAGCAACCGGACCTCGTCGCTGTCGGGCGGCGCGTTGAAGTCGCCGCACACCACGACGGGCGGCTCGGTGTCGGGATCCGTGCGCAGGCTTGCCACCACGTGGAGCACCTCGCGGGCCTGGGCCTCGCGCAGCGCCGAGTCGTCGAAGCGGTGGTCGAGGTGGGTGGACACCACGGTCCACGTGAGCTCGCCGATCGTGGTGCGCGCGCTGAGCGCCCTCCGGTGGCCGGGCGTGCCGTCGAGCCGCGGCAGCGGATGACTCACGACGTCGGTGAGCGGTGATCGACTCAGGATCGCGTTGTGGAACCCGGGGCGGGACTCGCCCCGGTGCCCGGCGAAGGGATCGTCGGTGAGCGCGTGGTGGTAGCCGAGCTGCTCGGCGAGCCGCCCCGCCGCCGACTCACCCTCGAGGCTCCACACCTCCTGCAGGCACAGCACGTCGGGCTGCTGCTCCGCGACCACCGCGGCGATCGCGGGCGCACGCTCCTCCCACGGCCCGAAGCGCCACCAGAGGTTCCACGTCATCACCCGCACGTCATCACCCGCATGTCATCACCCGCACGTCATCACCCGCACGTCATCACCGGGAGGCTCATCGCAGCAACCCTTGCACACGCTCGATCGTGTCGGCCTCGGCGGGCGACTTGTCGGGCCGGTAGCGGCGCACCCTCGCGAACCGCAGTGCCACGCCGCCCGGGTACCGGCGCGACACCTGCACCCCGTCGAGGGCGATCTCCACCACGAGCTCGGGGCGCACGTGCACCGTGATGCCCTCGTCCGCGATCGCACGCGCCTGCAGCTCGGCGGTCTGCCACCGCAGCAGCTCGTCGGTGAGCCCCTTGAACGTCTTGCCCACCATCACGAACGACCCGTCGGGACCCCGCGCTCCGAGGTGGAGGTTGCTCAGCCACCCCGTCCGGCGGCCGTGACCGCGCTCGACCGCGATCACCACCAGGTCGAGCGTGTGGACCGGCTTCACCTTCCGCCACGTCGCCCCGCGCCGGCCCGCCTGGTAGGTGGAGTCGAGCGCCTTCACGACCACACCCTCCTGCCCGGCCAGCACCGCCTGCTCCGCGAACGCATCCGCGACCTGCGGGTCGTCGGTCTCCACCGACGGCAGCACCAACCTCGGCGGCACCACCTGGACCAGCACTCGCTTGCGCGCCACCAGCGGCTCGTCGACGAGCGAGCACCCATCGGCGTGCAGCACGTCGAAGAAGAACGCCGCCGTGGTGTCGAGGCCGCTCATCGTGTCCTGGAACCGGCGCGGCCGACCGTCCTCGTCCAGGCCGAGCGACTCGCCGTCGAGCACGAGCTGCTCGACCGGCAGCGCGGCGACCGCCGCGACCACGGCGGGCAGCGCGGCGGTGACGTCGTTCAGACCACGCGAGAAGAGCCGCACGGTGTCGCCCGCCTTGTGCGCCTGCACGCGCATGCCGTCGAGCTTCCACTCCACGCTGGCCGGACCGGTGGCACCCACGGCCTCGCCGGCCGATGCGGACGTCGCGGCCAGCATCGGCTGGACGGCGACGAGCGGGGTGAGCCCGACGTCGAGGCTCGCACCCGTGAGCGCCCGCTCGGTCGCGACGCCCAGGTCACCGAGCAGCATCACGGCACGGCGCAGCACGGCGGGTGCGACGCCGGCGGCGACGGCCACGGCCTCGGTCACGACCCCGTCGTTGGCCCCCTGGCGCATCTCGCCGGTCACGAACCGCACCAGATGCCGCTGTTCCTCGTCGACCAGCCGTCCCATCAGCGCGACCAGCAGCTCCTCACGTGCCCGCTGCGAGCCGGCCCCGACGGTGCTCGCCAGCTGGTCGAGCACCCGGTCGATCTCACCGACCTCCACCGAGGCGACGTCGGCCGGTGTCACACGAGCGCCGTGGAGGGTGGCCCAGCCGACCCCGATGCGACCCTGTCGCGGCTCTCCGACGAGCATGCCGACGACGCAGCGCAGCTCCGCCGGCGGCACCGCGGCGAGCAACGCAGCCAGACGGGCGACCTTGGCCGAACGCCGCGACGTGGCGGCCACGTCGGCCGAGGCGGTGACCACGTCGAGGTAGCGCACGCACCCATTCAACCCGGGTCCGCGCCAGGAGCGGAACGGTCAGAGGTTGCCGCGCAGCGCGTCGATCCGCTTGAAGTAGCGGCGGGCGAACGCGAGCAGCTCGCCGTCGCTCGGGTGGTCGGCCGACTCGACGCCGACGACCTTCTTCGCCACCTGCGGGGCCCGCCGTTCGAGATCCGTCATGAACGACACCTTCGCGGTGCCGGGTCCGACCACGAGCACCTCGGCCGCCGGTTCGATCGCCCGGGTGACCTCGTCGAAGAAGCTCCGGTCGTCGGGGGCACGACCCGTGCCCATCGGACCGGACTTGCGGTGCAGTTGCACCGGGTTCTCGGAGGCCACGCGCTGCACGTGCTGGTCGTCGATCGAGAAGTCGATGACCGTCGCCCTGTGGTGGTCGAGCCAGACGATGACGTGCGGGTACGACATGGTGGACTCGCTTTCTGCGCCCCTCGGCGCGCTCGTCGTTTCCACCTCCAGGTTCGGCTGCGGGCGAGCCGGCGAGCAGGGACCTAGGTCCCGGTGGTCCGGGACCACCGACGGAACGTGCCGACCACCGACCCTGCCCGGGCGCGACGGCCTCCCGTCACCGCATGAAGCCGAACATCCCGCGCTCGCGGAGACGTTCGACGAACCGCTCGTCGTAGGCCTCCTCCGGGTACGCCCGCACCAACTCGTCGAGGCCGTGCGCGTCGTCGCCGACGAGGATCCGCCACCGGTTCGCGAGCACGCCGTCGAGGATGACTGTCGCGGCGCCCGCTGCGCTCAGGGGCGCAGCGTCGCGGAACTGCTCGGCCTGGGCCTGCATGCCGGTGCGGATGTCCTCGTCACTCACGCCCGACAGGTCGAGGCCACGCTTGCCCATCCGCTCGCGGAACTGCGCGAGCTGGTCCTCGGTGAGCTCCTTCGGGTCGCGGCCGAACGCCTTCTGCGAGTTGATGACGATCGACGTGCCGACGTGCCCGGGCATCACCACCGAGGCCCGGAGGTGCGGGGCGTTCACCCGGAAGTCGTTGATCAGGGCCTCGGTGAAGCCCTTCACCGCGAACTTCGCCGCGCTGTACGCCGTGTGCGGCACCATCGGTCCGAGCGACGCCCAGAAACCGTTCACGCTGCTGGTGTTCACGACGTGGCCGGCGTCGGCGGCGAGCAGCATCGGCAGGAACGTGCGGGTGCCGAGGTAGACACCGCCCCAGCAGACGGCGAAGGTGGTGTCCCACTCGGCCCGGTCGTCGGTGACGATGCTCCCGCCACCACCGATGCCGGCGTTGTTGAACAGCAGGTGCACGTGATCGGTCTCGAACGCGCGTGCGACGTGGTCGCGGAACGCGACCAACTGCGCCTCGTCGGACACGTCGGCCACGAACGAGGTGATCCGCACCCCCGGCGCGGCCCCGGCTCGGGCGAGCGCCTCGGTGTCGGCCATGTGCTCGGCCGACACGTCGCACATCGCCACGTGCGCACCGGCCGCGGCGAGCTGCCGCACGAGTTCGCGCCCCATGCCCGTGCCACCGCCGGTCACCACCGCGACACGTCCCTCGAACCGGTCCACGTCCCCTCCCCCTCGGGGCACCTCGATGAACCCCGACCCGTGCGCATCATGGCACGATGAGCCGATGAGCGATCTCCTCGACGAACTCGACGCCTGGATCGACGCGAACTGGGATCCCGACCTCACCGTGCGCGCCTGGTGGGAGCGGCTCGGCCTCGCCGGATGGGCCGCTCCGTCGCTCCCCGCCCACGCCTTCGGGCGGGACGTTTCGCGCAACGAGGCGATCGCGATCGCGAAGCGGATCGCCGAACGGGGAGCGCTCAACGCGCCCGGCGGCCTGGGGATGCTGCTCGCCGCGCCCACCATCGCCACGCACGGCACGCCCGAGCAGATCGAGCAGTACGTGAAGCCGATCGTCACCGGCGCCCAGGGCTGGTGCCAGCTGTTCAGCGAACCGGGTGCGGGCTCCGATCTCGCCGGTCTCGGCACCCGCGCCGTCCGCGACGGCGAGGAGTGGATCGTGAACGGCCAGAAGGTCTGGACCTCGAGCGGCCACCTCTCCGACATGGGCATGCTGATCGCCCGCACCGACCCGGACGTGCCGAAGCACAACGGCATCAGCTGGTTCGCGTTCGACATGCACCAGCCGGGGGTCGACGTGCGCCCGCTGCGCGAGATGACCGGCCGCGCCCTGTTCAACGAGGTCTTCCTCAGCGACGCGCGAGTGCCCGACCGTGCCCTCGTGGGAGGCCTGCACAACGGGTGGGCCGTCGCCAACACCACCCTCGCCTACGAGCGCTCGGGGCTCGGTGCCGGTGCTGGCGCGCCGATGGCCGCCGCGATCGCCGGCACCATCGCCGGCGACCTCGACAAGCGGGCCGGCGACTTCGTGAAGGGCGAGCGCCGCGGTGGCGGCGGTGGCGGCGCGATGACCGCCGGCGCGCAGCGCATCTTCACCGAGATGGCCAAGCGAACCGGTCGCATCACCGATCCCGTCGTCCGCCAGAAGCTGATGAAGCTGCACACCCTCGGCGAGATCGGGCGCTACACCACGCTGCGCCAGAAGGCGCTCCGGGCCAAGGGCCAGGACATCCCCGGTGCCGGCAACATCGCGAAGCTGTCGATGAGCGAGATCGTCCGGCAGTCGCGCGACCTCGGCCTCGAGATCGCCGGTGCGGCCGGCACGCTGCACGCCTACGACAGCGACCACCGCCGCGTGCTCGACGACGCGACGGGCAACCCGTTCCTCGGCGTGCTCACCGAGATGGCGCTGTTCGCGCAGGCACCGCCGATCTACGGCGGCACCGACCAGGTGCAGCGCAACATCCTCGGTGAGCGCGTGCTCGGTCTGCCGAAGGAGCCGAACAACGACCGCACGATGAGCTGGAGCGAGCTCCCGAAGAACGGCTGACGCCGGACACGGGGCGTCCGGCGAGGTGCCGTCGGTTCCGGGTCAACCGACCACGCGGTCGGCCACACCCACCCGGCTGCGCCCGGTCCGCTTGGCCGCGTACATCGCCCGGTCGGCCTCGATCAACAGCGCATCGGCGTCGGCGAGGCGCCCGTCGCGATGCGCGACACCCACGCTCACACCCACCTGCAACGTCACGTCCGCGATCGAGATCGGATCCGCCACCGCGTCCACGATGCGCTGGGCGAGCCGCACTGCGGCGTCCTCGTCGGTCGACGGGCACAGCACCACGAACTCGTCGCCACCGGTGCGGGCGAGCGTGTCGCCCGGCCGCGTCTGCCGCCGCAGCCGCGCCGCCACGACGCACAGCGCCTCGTCACCCATCGCGTGCCCGTGGGTGTCGTTCACCTGCTTGAAGTCGTCGAGGTCGAGCAGCAGCACCGACACGTGCCGCGACGGATCCTCGCGGGCGACCTCGATCTCGAGCCGGCGCTGCAGCAGGATCCGGTTGGCGAGGCCGGTGAGCGGGTCGTGCAGCGCCTGGTGCTCGAGCTCGGCCTCGAGCCGTTTGCGGTCCGTGATGTCGCGCACGCTTGCCCGGAACCCCGTCACCGCACCCGTCGCCGGGTCGGTCACCGTCGACGTCGAGTTCGCCACCCAGATGTAGGTGCCGTCCACCCGCCGGATGCGCATCTCCGAGACGGTCCAGCCCTGACGGATCAGCCGCGGCATGTTGTCCCACGCCGCGATCACGTCGTCGGGATGGATGCGATCCTCCACCTTGGTGCCCACCAGTTCGTGCGGCGGGATGCCGACCACGTCCATCGAGGACGGCGACACGTACCGGAACACGCCCTCCAGGTCGACCAGGATCACCAGGTCGGCGGCCGTCTCCGACAGCAGCCGGAAGCGCGCCTCGCTGCGCCGCAACGCCTCGTCGAGGCGTGACCGCTCGAGGACGTGCGCGACGGTCTCGGCCACGATGCGCAGGAACGTCACCTCGTCGTCGGTCCACGCGCGAGGACGATCCACCATCGCTGCGCCCAACACACCCATCAACTCGCCGGCCGCCGACATCGCGACGGTCGCCATGCCGCCGCCGCGGCCCATGACGTCCACCTCCTCGCCGACCCAGGCCTCGTCCGAGGCGCGGAGCTCCTCGACCACCACCGGTTCACCGGTGCGCAGCCGCTCGAGCCAGTGCGGCAGCGCCGTGAAGGGGATGTCCGTGCCGCTGTGGAGCGAGTTGCCGCACCCCGGCGTCACCCACCCACCGAGGTTGGTGATCACGCGCCGCTCCTCGTCGAGCTGGTCCACGTACACCACCTCGACCCCGAGCAGCCGTGCGATCTGCTCGCACACCACCGGCAGCTGCTCGATGAACTCCAGCGAGTCGACGTCGAGCGCGGTCTGGGCGATCTCGAACGCGCACCGCAGCATCGCGACCCAGCGGACGGACGCCGCCTCCTCGTCGAGCCGGGCGGTGACGTCGCGGCAGGCGAGCACGCAGCCACCCGCCTCCGGGTCACGACCGGTGCCGCTGGTGACCTCCCACGCCACCACGCGCCCGTTGCGCGCCCGCACACGCACCACCGTCATGGGCGTCGGCACCCCGCGCCGCAGATCGGCCAGGCGCTCGACCGCGAGCGGCCCGTCGTCCTCGACGACGACCTCGCCGATGCTGCGGCCGAGCAGATCCGACGGCTCGTACCCGAGCGAACGGCGGATCGCACCGTTCACGTACCGGACCACCCCGTCGTCGTCGACCACCACCACGACGTCGTGCGCGCCATCCAGCAGCGCGGCGAGGCGGGCCTCGCTGCGGCGGAGCTCGGCCTCCACCTCGCGCCGGGCGACGAGCGCGGCCACGGTGCCCGCCACGCGCTCCACGAGTGCGATCTCGTCGTCGAGCCACCGGCGGGGGGTGTCGGACATCGCCACGCCGAGGTTGCCGAGGCACCGGCCGCCCGACACCAGCGGCACGTTCAGGCCGGCCCGGTCGGCGACGGGGAACGAGCGCCACTCCTCCACCCAGTCACCCTCGCGCTGCTCGATGTCGTCGACGACGAGCGGCTCGAAGGTGCGATAGCGCGCCACCAGGGCCGGCAGCGCACGATCGTGGTCGGGCAGCTCGTACGAGGACGGCGAGGCGTTCTGCGACCAGCCCGCGATGTTCCGGATGCGGTCACCGTCGAGCAGCGCGGTGAACGCCGAGTCGGTGCCCAGCGTGCGACCGAGCAGCTCGAGCTGGTGGTGCAACCCGGTCACCACGTCCTCCGGTGACACGCGCAACGCCCACTGCGACAACTCCAGCAGCACGCGCTCGTGTGCGGCGTGGCGCAACGCACGCTCCTCGGCCAGGTGGCGCAGGCTCACGTCGCGCAACGAGATCATGAACCCACCCACGACGGGGTCCTCCGCCGACGAATCCACGTCGAACCACACGGCCGAACCGTCCGCGTGCAGCACGCGCAGCTCCATCGGGCCCGCCACCAGGCCGGCGACCTGCATCCCGAACGCCTCGATCGCCCGCGCCCGGTCGTCGGGGTGCACGAGGGCGATGAAGTGCTGATCCACCACGTCGGCGGGCGACCGGCCGAGCGCGGTCTGCATGCTCTCGTTCACGTAGCGGATGCACCCGTCACGGTCGATCACGATCAGCACGTCGCGCACATTCGCGAGCATCGCCCCGAGCCGCCGCTCGCTCGCGTGGAGCGCATCGGCGTCGCGGAGCCGTGCGAGCAGGTTCGCCAGGGTGTCGGCCACCTGCTGCACGGTCTCGCGTTCGAGCTCGTCCCACCGGCGATGCTCGTCGATCGACGCGACGCCGAGGACTCCGAGCAGCACACCACCGACGCGCAGCGGCGTGACGAGGGCGGCGCCACCGAGATCGCCCGGGAACGTGTCACGGAGCTCCTGACTCCACGGCGCCGGTCCGATGCGCCAGGACTCGGAGACACCGCTGGTACGAGACAGGTGCGCCACCCAGTGACGGAGCCGGTCGAGCGGGATCTCCGCCGGCACCGGGTCGCCCGACGGGTAGTCCGCTCCGGCCCACCCCCCGATCGGACGCAGCACGTCCCGGTCGAGATCGATCGAGTCGAGGAAGGCGAAGTCGGCGCCGAGCAGCTCGCACAGGTCGGAGCTGAGCAGGTCCAGGCCGGCCATGAACTCGTCGCGGTCCTGCTCCAGCGCCGACTGCGCGACCCGGGCGGCGAAGTCGCCGAGTGTCCGTCGCCGTCGGGCGCTCGCAGCGGCGCGGTGCTCGTCGGTCACGTCACGGCACACCGCAGCGAAGAAGCGCGTCCCAGGCCGGTACGGGTCCTCGACCCACTGCACGTCGGCGACCACCTCCGTGCGCTCGCCGGTGACCCGGTTCACGAACACCGACTCGCCCTGCCACACCCGCGTGGCCCGCAACGCGGGCAGGATGACCTCCTCGATCTGGCGTTGCTGGTCGGACGTGAACAGCCCCGCGGTGGTGAGCCCGTCGAGCGGTTCGTCGAGCCCGAGACCGAGCGCACGACGCTGCGCCGCGTTCGCGTACACCAGCGCACCGCCGCGCTCGGCGATGAACACGAGCGACGTGGTCTGCTCGATGAGGTGCTGGAAGCGACGACGGTCGTTCTCGGCCGCGAGCCGCGCCGTGAGATCGCGGCGGACGTGCAGCCAGTGGGTGTGCACACCGCGCTCGTCGGTGATCGGGCTGATCGTGATCTCGGCCAGGAACGTCGTGCCGTCGCTGCGCCGCGCCGGGATCTCCCTGGTTGCTGCGACGCCCGCCCCGTAGGCGTCGGCGAACCACGTGAGCACCTCGGGTGCCACCGTGCGGGGCAGCAGCCCACGCATCGTGGCACCGAGCACGTCGCGCGAACGCAGCCCGGTCTCGTGCTCGAACGCCTCGTTCACATACACGATCGGCGGGCTCACCTCGTCGCCGCCGGACGCCGTGGTGACGATCACGGCGTCGCGCGTGCTGTCGAGCGCAGCCATCAGCAGACGCGCCCGGGGCGACCCGAACCCGGGCAGCTGCTCGGCGCGCCGCACCGCCGGATCGGGTTCGACCGCCGGTGGCTCCGCCCCGCACCACGGCAGGTCGACCAACGGCTCCAGCTCCTCGGGCGGCACGGGCCGGCCGAAGTGGTAGCCCTGCGCATTGTCCGCGCCCATCCGCATCAGCGTCGTCGCCTGGTGCGAGTCCTCGACACCCTCGGCCACCACGCGCAGCCCGAGCGCGTGCGACAGGTCGATCACCGCTTCCACGATCGCCTCGTCGGTGAGCGAGTCGCCCACGCCCTGCACGAACGACCGGTCGATCTTCACCGCGGTCACCGGCAGGCGCCGCAGGTACGACATCGACGAGTACCCCGTCCCGAAGTCGTCGAGCGCGATCTCGAGGCCGAGCCTGCGGAGGTCCATCAGCACGCCGGTGGCGACCTCGAGGTCGTCGAGCACGCTGGACTCTGTGACCTCGAAGCCGATGCAGCGCGGGGTGATCCGGCCCTGGTCGAGCGCCGTCTGGACGGCGCGCCGCACCCCGTCGCCGTCGGCCAGCTGCTGCGCCGCGAGGTTCACCCACACCCGCAGCGGGTCGCCGCCTCGCGCGGTGCGCCACCGCTCCGCCAGGTCGATCGCGGCGTCGACCACCCAGGCGCCGAGCATCGACATCAGGCCGGCGGCCTCGGCGTCGGGCAGGAACGCGGCGGGTGCGAGCAGACCGTCGGTCGGGTGCTGCCAGCGGATCAGGGCCTCCACCCCGATCACGCGCCCGTCGCGGAGGTCGATCTCGGGCTGGACGAACAGACGCAGCTCGTCGTTGGTGATCGCCCGGCGGAGACCCTCCTCGGTGCGCTGGCGGCGCTGCGCCTGCTCGCCCAGGAAGTACTCGTAGCCGACCACCGTGCCCGGCGCCGTGGCCTTGGCCCGCCGGCACGCCAGGTAGGCGTGCTCGAGCAGGTCGATCCGCTCGTCCTGCTCGACGCTCCAGGCCACGCCGGCGGTGGCCCGCACGATGATCGTGGTGGACGGGCCCACCGCGATCGGCTCGGACACGGCCTGCAGCATCCGTTCCGCCACCGCGGTCGCGAGCCGGCTGTCGGCGTCGGGCACCACGGCCACGAATGCGTCTCCGTCGCTGGCACAGACCACCGACCCGCGCGGCAGCACGGACGCGAGCCGTGGGCCGAGCTGCTCGAGCACGCTGTCGCCCGCCTGATGACCCCACTGGGAGTTGACCTGGTGGAACCGGTCGAGGTCGAGGTGCACCAGGCCCACGCTGCGCTGTGCCTGCTGTGCCTGATCCAGCAGCCGGACGGCGTCGGCGCGCGCGACGACCGTCCCGGTGGCCGGTCGATTCGGAGCGGTGATGCCGCGTGGCGTGGATCGATTGACGCGCATGGGTCTGGACGGGGCTCTCCCGCCACCTGACCGTCCGTCGCGTCTGCCGTGACGCCCGACTCTGCACCGGCCGGGAACGGATCACGGCAGCGACCCGACCGAGGCCGACCCGTACGTCAGGTGAGGGCGCCTCGCACCTCGTCACGCACCGTCTCGAGCAGCGCCACGTGGTCGTCGACACCCCGGCAGGGTCGGCCCGTGGACCCGAGCATCATGCTGGTCATGGTGCTCACGGCCAGGTGCGATCCACCTGCGGCCGCCCAGGCGGCGGCGTCGGCGGCGATCACGTCGGGCCCCTTGCCGGCGTGCAGGATCGCCTCGGTGGGGAACCCTGCGGGGTCGCGCCCCGCCTCGGTGAGCATCGCGACGAGCGCGGCGCGGGCATCGAGGATCCGCTGCCCGGTGGTGCCGAACGAGAACCCCTGCCCCCATCGCACCGCACGTCGCAGGGCCGGCTCGGCGGACCCGCCGAACCACAGCGGCAACGGCCGCGGTGAGCGGGGTTCGAGGCCGGCCCGGTCGATGCGGTGCCAGCGGCCGGTGTGGTCGACGACCGGTTCGGTCCAGAGCCGCTGCAGCACCTCCACCTGCTCGTCGAGGCGTCGGGCCCGCGTGCGGTAGTCGGTGCCGAGCGCCTCGTACTCCACGTGGTTCCAGCCCGTACCCACGCCGAGCACCAGACGGCCACCGGACAGCAGGTCGATCTCGATCGCCTGCTTGGCGGCGAGCGCGACCTGCCGTTGCGGCAGCACCAGCACACCGGTCATCAGCTCGACGTCGGTGGTGACCGCGGCCAGGTACCCGAAGAGGACCATCGGCTCGTGGAAGGCGTCGCGCTCGGTGTACGGCCCCCACAGCTTCGGTTCGCGGTCGTCGTGGACGGCGCCGAGCACGTGGTCGTAGGCCATGATCCGGGTGAAGCCGAGGGATTCGACGGCCTG